>OMBB01000011.1_pt1 | contig 134965 bp, 115 predicted proteins | sample 1673961 | NCBI WGS metagenome assembly OMBB01 (sample SAMEA103958135, study PRJEB25191) | human gut metagenome | reverse complement strand
ATGCAAAGATAATGCAAACGAGCGCAATGAAAACTTGTTTTCAAATTGCCGAATGCAGCTTATCTTATGCAAAGATAATGCAAACGAGCGCAATGAAAACTTGTTTTCAAATTGCCGAATGCAGCTTATCTTATGCAAAGATAAGCAAAAAAATGAAAGATTTCTCTCTTTTTAATCATTTTTATATTCTAATCCTAAACAGACAAGAAAGATATGTTAAATCTTCTTTACAAATCATACAACCAATTGTTTTTTTCCGTATCTTTAGACCATTAAAACAATGTCTAACCTTTTAAAACCAAATGTCATGAAAATAGGTATTCCAAAAGAAATCAAGAATAATGAGAACCGCGTGGGAATGACCCCTGCTGGAGTAGCTGAGTTCATTCTTCATGGTCATGAAGTAGTAGTACAACACACTGCTGGCGAAAACAGCGGTTTTGCTGATGAAGAGTATATAAAGGTTGGAGCAAAAATCCTTCCCGACATTCAGAGTGTTTACCGAGAAGCTGAAATGATAGTCAAGGTAAAGGAACCAATTGCTGAGGAATATCCCCTCATCCACAAAGACCAGCTGGTATTTACCTACTTCCATTTCGCCTGCGACAGAGCTCTTACCGACGCTATGATCAAGAGCGGTGCCGTATGTCTTGCCTATGAAACCGTGGAAACAGATGACCATCATCTGCCTCTGCTCATTCCGATGAGCGAAGTAGCTGGAAGAATGGCCACCATCAATGGCGCATACTACCTGCAGAAAAACAAGGGAGGAAAAGGCAAACTTATGAGCGGAGTGCCTGGAGTAAACCGTACCAAAGTTCTGATACTGGGCGGTGGAACCGTAGGAGAGGCTGCTGCAAGAATGGCTGCCGGACTGGGAGCTGACGTATGGATTACAGATATCTGTCTGCCTCGTCTTCGCCAACTGGAGATGGAACTACCTATCAATGTACATACACTCTACTCCAATGAGCACAATATTCGAAAGGCATTGCCTGATGTTGATCTTGTGGTGGGCAGCGTACTTGTTCCAGGTGATAAAGCCCCTCATCTTATCACGAAGGACATGTTGAAATTGATGGAACCTGGCACCGTACTTGTGGATGTAGCTATTGACCAAGGTGGTTGCTTCGAAACATCCCATCCTACCACCCATTCCGATCCTATCTACATAATAGATGGCATCGTACATTACGCCGTAGCCAACATTCCTGGAGCCGTACCTCATACTTCTACTACAGCTTTGACCAATGCCACGTTGAAGTACGCCATAGCTCTTGCCGACAAGGGATGGAAACAGGCTTGCAAAGACAACAAGGCTCTGTATCGGGGACTGAACATCGTAAATGGGAAGATTGTCTTCAAGGCAATAGCCGATGTTTTCGGATTGGAGTACGAAGAAATAGCTCTATAATCCCTCCACAACAGAAAAAATCATTTTCTGCTTGCATATTTAAAATAAAACCCTTATCTTTGTCCGATAAAAAATAACTCTAATCATAAACACAAATATATTAAAATTATGAATTTAAAACTATCTAAACTTTCGTTTACAGGACAAATCTTTTTGGCACTCATTCTGGCCATCATTGCAGGTTGTGCTTCCTGTGCTGTCGTGATGCAAAGATTCAGCAAAGGAATCTTCAAGGATTAAAACATTGATTGAGAAAAAATCACATAAAAAAGACTCATCGTTGGGGAAAAGGTTGATCCCCTGCGATGAGTCTTTATTTTAGATAATCCGCCAAAAGCATTAATCCTTCAATGAATAAGTAACAGTAGTTACTACTCTTACCTTTTTAATATAAGGAGTATTGGAATCACGGTCTTCAATAGAGAACTGCCCCTGATCCGCATTCATAATCTTGTCTATCTTGCTCTTACTGTTTTTAGCAAACTGCTCTGCGGTTTGCTCAGCATTTGCTATCGCCTCCTCCATCATTTTTGGTTTCATCTTGCGAAAGGCCACATATTCGTACTTTACAGGATTATCGTATCCTCCATCCACAATGGCGATACCTTTCTGGAGCAATTCTCCCTGCCGGGCAATAAGGCTCCTGATGAGTTTCACATTGTTGGAAGTGACTGTGATGATGGAAGTAATATTATAGCGATAAGGCTGACGATTATCCCCATAGCGCTCAGCATTAAGATCGATGACCACCGGAGCATTCACGTTGATTTCGCTCTCCTTCACTCCATTTGCGAGCAAGAACTGTCGGATGGTACTTGTCGTATGATTGATGGTCTGATAAAGATTAGGTAAATCATTACCTATTTCCTTCGAGAGGATAGGCCATGTCACCTTGTCGGCCTCCACTTCCTTTTCCGATAAGCCCTTTACCACAACCTTCCGATCCTTACCCGCCAAGCCTTCCAAACCTGACCTGATACAATATCCAAGTGCAATGATACCTATAGCTAAAATTGCCGCTTGCTTGATGCCTGTGCTGATATTCATAATCATTCCTCCATATAGTTTAGTTGTGAATCATTTTTTCATGTTGTTAGTTTTTTCTGCGAATTTACTAAAAAAACTATACGTTCGATAGATTGGGATAATATTTAAGACAGATTAACGCGAACCGTTTAACAATCATTAGTATTCAGCCAATAATTCTGTTAACAATTAGTTAAATATCAGCATCTTACAAAAAAAAACAGTTCTAAAAAATAAGAAGTTAGAAAAAAGCAGTATCTTTGCAATAGTTTTCGCATATATTTGGGCAAATGGGGGTTGTCGAGAGACTGTACCCCATTTGTTTTTTGTTTATATAAGACTATATGTCAAACTACAAATAATAAATATAAACATTTCATTTAAATTCCATGATGGAAACAACGGAGCGATTTGAAAGGAAATCAATGGATGGAGAGAACGAAAATCCATTGAGGGATAGATAAGAAAACTATCGAGGAAATCAATAAACTCCATTTATAAAACAGAATAATTAAGATGAAGATACTTCCAGAAGAACAATATAAATATGTAAAGCTTTTACTTCCAGATGGAAGCAAAGCAGAAGGGCATGAAGTTTTGCTGCACGCCTGTTGCGCCCCATGTTCATCTGCCATTGTAGAATGTATGTTGCGCAATGGTATGAAACCAACTGTCTTTTTTTCCAATAGCAATATCTACCCGCTTGAAGAATATGAAACCCGCAAGCAGGAAATCATCCGTTTTCTTGCCCAACAGGGAGTTCCGTACATTGAAGACGAATACAACCATGACGAATGGAGAAAAGCCGTCACAGGACTTGAAAATGAACCAGAACGCGGTCCAAGATGCTCCGTATGCTTTCTATTTCGCTTAAAAAGAGCAGCAGCCTACGCTCAAACGCACGGAATACACCTACTGACAACAACTCTGGCTTCATCGCGCTGGAAAAATATCAAACAGATAGATATGGCTGGACACTTTGCCGTAGAAGACTGCCCTGAAGTGGAATGGTGGGAACAAAACTGGCGAAAAGGAGGACTGCAGATGAGACGCAACGAACTCCTCCATATCAACGATTTCTATAATCAGCTTTATTGTGGTTGCGAATTCAGCCTTGCTTCCTCCAACGCAATGAACAAAGAAACGGATCATCGAGAGAAAGAATAAGGAGGAAAAGCAAAACTGGATCATAAAAGCACAAAATGGTCATGGTCACAGTTGTCACAATTTAGAATACCTATCCCTTCCCCAAAGTATGTATACATAAATTATTTCCTTTCAAATTGAAAGCGCAAAAATCACATACCTACCCTAAAAACTGTGACAACTGTGACCGTGACCATTTTAACAGGTCTTAAACAAGCATTCAATGGATGTTAATTTTTCACAGTCACAGTTGTTACAGTTTTATCTATATTCATTACTGAGCCTACTTTTTAAAGGGGTATATTTAGAATTCAGTCTGACCTGTGTGGTCATTCTGAATGAAACATAACAATCGGCTCCATTGGCATATAACTTTTGAGAAATTCCGGCTGATTAAGACAAGCCGGTAATTTCACCATTAACTACATCAATACGTTCTGCCTGAGGACTCTTTGGCAAACCAGGCATACGCATGATAGGACCTGCAATGACAACGATCATCTCAGCACCCATATTAACTGTAATATCGCGTACATGCAATTCAAAGCCATCTGTAGGACCATAGGCCTTCGCATCAGTAGAGAAGCTATACTGTGTCTTAGCGATACAAACTGGGAATTTCTCTGCACCCAACTTCTTGATTTCATCTATCATAGCCTTGGCAGAATCACTCAAGGTTACACTACCTGCTCCATAAAGATTGACAGCAACAGACTCGATTTTCTTCTCCACAGATTCATCATCACCATAAGCCAGATAAAGAGGCGAAGAAGGACGCTCATCAATAGTCTTCACTACCAATTCCGCCAATTCCACAGCTCCCTTTCCACCTTCAGCAAAGGCACTGTTGACGGCAAAACCGCAACCCATTTCTTCACAATGCTTACGAAGCACCTCTATCTCCTCGTCTGTATCAGTAGCAAACTTATTGAAGGCAATGACAACTGTCTGACCGAAACTCTGCAAGTTTCTGACATGCTTATCAAGATTCCAATAACCATTCTCCATACCAGCGATATTTGGTTCCTTGATATCTTCCAGAGCCACTCCACCATGCATCTTCAGCGCTTGAAGAGTAACGACCAGCACAGTCAGGTCTGGCTGCAATCCAGTTTTACGGCATTTGATATCATAGAACTTCTCTGCACCCAGATCAGCACCGAATCCAGCCTCAGTAATAGCATAGTCGCCGTATTCAAGAGCAGCGGCTGTAGCCATTACAGAATTACATCCGTGGGCAATATTGGCAAAAGGACCACAGTGTACGAAAGCAGGCGTTCCCTCAGTAGTCTGTACGAGATTTGGCTTCAACGCATCCAGCAACAATGCCACGATACTACCACCTACTCCCATATCTTTCACTGTGAAAGGCTTGTCGTCCTCAGTAATACCAAGCAGGATATTGTCGATGCGGCGGCGGAGATCATCGATACTTGTGGCAAAACACATGATGGCCATAATCTCAGAAGCCGGAGTAATATCAAAGCCTGTTTCTGTCTCAATGCCATTCTTATCGCCAAGACCGGTGATGATGCGGCGCAAACCACGATCATTTACATCCATCACGCGGCGCCAGAGAATCTTCTTGAGCTTGAATCCTTCAGCCTCGTGCTGATAACGGTAGTTGTCGAGAAGGGCAGCAATCATATTGTTGGCTTCAGTAATAGCATGGAAATCGCCTGTAAAATGGAGATTGATTTTATCCATAGGAAGCACCTGAGCATAGCCACCGCCAGCAGCTCCACCCTTCATACCAAAACAAGGACCCAGCGAAGGTTCTCTGAGAGCCACCACAGCATTCTTGCCAATCTTCTGCATACCAAGTGCCAGACCCACGCTCACCGTAGTCTTACCATTGCCTGCCTTGGTTGGACTGATAGCAGTAACAAGGATAAGATGATGACCGGCAAACTTCTCTTTGTCAATAGCCCCGGTAGTCACCTTAGCAATATATCTACCATAATTTTCGATTTGGTCCTCATGAAGACCCAGTTCAGCTGCCACGTCGTTGATAGGGCGCAACTTTACTGATTTTGCAATTTCAATATCCGATAACATTATCTTTTTTATAAAAAGTTATATTATAAGTTAGAAAATTCTGATTGCCTGATGGCACGAGTTTAGCCAACATTCGATTACTTGATGGCGCCAATGATTTCATGTACCGAAGTACAACCATGCTGGTCGAGCCAGTCATTGATTCCGTCTTTCACCTTCTTGGTCACAGCTGGGTCAACGAAGTTAGCCGTACCGATTTCGATGGCAGTAGCTCCACACATCAGGAATTCGATAGCATCCTTGGCAGTAGAGATTCCTCCCAGTCCCACTACAGGAATTTTCACAGCATGAGCCACATCATAAACCATACGCAGAGCCACAGGCTTGACACATGGTCCGCTCAGTCCACCCGTACGGATGCTCAACAGTGGCTGTCGCTTTTCAATATCTACCGCCATTCCCATCAGTGTATTGATGAGAGAAACAGAATCTGCACCCTCAGCCTCACAAGCTCTGGCGATATCAGCAATATTGGTAACATTAGGCGAGAGCTTTACGATAAGGGTCTTGTGATAAACCTGGCGCACAGCCTTCACCACGCTGGAAGCCCCCTCGCAAGTCACTCCGAAAGCCATTCCCCCATCCTTCACATTAGGACAAGAGATGTTGAGTTCAATAGCAGGAATCTTATCCAGTTCATTGATACGAGCAGCACAGGCAGCATAACTCTCAGGAGAATGCCCCGAAACATTGACAATCATATTTGTGTCAATATCCTTAATCTGCGGATAGATGTTTTTGCAGAAATAATCCACACCTTTGTTCTGCAGTCCCACACAATTGAGCATGCCCTGTGGAGTTTCAGCCATACGAGGATAATCATTACCCTCACGCGATTCCAAAGTAGTACCTTTCACGATAATACCACCGATTTCTTCCAATGGTACGAAATCGGCAAATTCCAGACCATATCCGAATGTGCCGGAAGCTGTCATTACCGGGTTCTTCAACTTCAGATTATGTATATTTACATTTAATGATGCCATAACAATAATAATATATTACATTTGCGTTCTGATTTTCTTCAAACGCTCGGTTGATTTAATTTACAAATTCCAAAGAAGTTTCTTAGTATTGAAAACCGGTCCTTCCTTGCAGACGCAAAGATTTCCCTTGGTAGTTTTCTCCACACAGCAGAGACAAGCGCCCAGACCGCAGGCCATCATGTTCTCCAGTGAAACCTCGCACTCCACGTTGGCCTTCTGCGCATACTTAGCCACGCTCACCATCATCGGCTTAGGACCACAGGAAGAAATCATATCGAAGCGCTCATGCTGCAAAACAGAATGGTTGGTTACAAATCCCTGTTCGCCAGCACTGCCATCCTCGGTAGTAATACATACTCTTCCGATTTTAGCAAATTCATCAAGTTCGAGCAGATCAGTTGCCTTTCTTGCACCGAGGAGGAAGATAGGTTCAGCCCCCATATCCTTGATGCATTTTCCGAAATAGAGCAAAGGAGCCACACCAACACCACCACCCACAAGAAGGAATTTCTGTCCGGCTTCTGCAGGCATGGAAAATCCATTGCCCAATGGAAGCACACAGTTGAGATAATCGCCAGCCTGGAGATTACCCAACTGACGAGTACCAGTACCAATCATGGCAACGAGCAACCAAAGTTCATTTCTGTCACGATCTACAAAATTGATGGAGATAGGTCGGCGCAACATGGTATTAGGTTCATGCTCCACCTTGACTTCTACAAATTGTCCAGGACACATTTCAGGAAGTGGCTTATCATCGGTAAGCTTAATCAAAACATGCTTGTCACTCAATGATTCCACTGAAACTACTTTAAGATCTATAATGTACTTTTTCATCACTACGATTTAATATGTTTCTTGTTCGACTACTTTTGGCTGCATTCAGCCTATATGATTTACTTACTGCCCAGCATGATTTTCCATCGCCCTGGATGAGGTTACCGGGCAAAAATCAGAAGCATGATGCAAAGGTAATGCAATTTTTCGACAATACAAAAGAAAATACACATATTTTATTTTTATAGAGGAAAAAGATGCAGAATCACACCCTGAGGAATGATTCTGCATCTTTTTTAAAAGAACGAAATATTCAATTCTGAAGAATGATGAAGGACATCATGAATGCCTCTTCACGGAAATACAAGCCATCGTCAAGACGTCATTCAGACCATCATATGATATTTCATTCAGCCCCCATCAGGGTGCAATTCTGACAATGATTCAAACGTCATTTCTGAACTTAGCCAGATTTTAATCATACCATTGTCGGCGTCTATACAACCGATATAGAGACTATGAGTTTCGACATTATTTTGCCTTCAATGCAAAACGACATTGCGACTACTTTTTGGGAACAAATGTCTCCCAGGTCTGATCATCATAGAAGATACGAATTTCGGTAATTTTTCGCTGAGGCTTGTCAATATATTTCACGTTCTCGTGAGGCTGATTTTTTGGTGTATGATTTACACCGGGCATATTAGGCTGATCAAAAAGCGAGCCTTGATGCATCTGTGAAGAGGCTGCTGAAGACCCATTGGCAGATGAAGCACGAGAAGAAGCTTCAGCGGCAGACAGAGATGCATCGTCACCAAAGTCAAAAGCCAGTCCACCGATGGCAGGAGAAGAATCTGGCGAACTTGAAGATGGAGTAGAGGAAGCATCATTCTGATTCTCATTTTCTATATACATAGGAGGAGTTCCATAGAGCAACCATTCGAGTCTTACCTGAGGAAACTTTTTGTGAATGGCATCTATGTGATTGAGCGTCGGTTTTGTACGATCATTAAAAATACTGCTCAGCGAAGCCTCACCAATCCCCGTAAGCTGCGAGAAACTTTTCTGGGTGAGATGCTGATCTTCCATGATAAGTCTGATTCTATCTTTCATATCTTTAACTTGTAGAAATTTACATTTATTAAGTTTTCTAAAGACCCACCAGAAGCCCCCAAAAAGCCATCTGTGGAATATGCAATTTCGGAACAATGGGTCTCATAGGGCTAAAAAAGCCCTCTTTTCTTAGACTTTACAAAGATAAAACTTTTTTTTGGAATAAAAGAAAAATCTAAAGATTATTTGCATTTTTAAACTTTAGATTTCAATATTTATATTTATAAAAGTAATCTTTAAAAGTCGGTTTTATGGTTTATATTTATAAATCTACATTTATAATTCTATCTATTTTACAAAGAATTAGTTTAATAAATCTATATAATCTACTGGATTATCCATGTTTAGAACCTAATAATATCGTAGTTTTATGCGGTTTATGCAAAGTTTAAGATTCAAGCAATGAATTTCACCCTTTTTATTTCTAACCAAAAAAGTTAAAATACTGGTTTTCAGTTATTTACAAATACAACAATATATATGTATATTTATACACTTTAGAATATTAAACACTCTATTTACATTTATATTTATAAATATGAATAAATAAAAATCACATTAAGTTTTCAAGATTTATAATTTTAAATTTTAAATTCCATTTCGATTTACATATTTAAATAACTAAACTTTTAAATTATAAACCCTACTAAATGTTAACGCTAAATTTTAGAAAATCTAAAATGCTCTATTTTTCTATTTTTCTCGTTCTCGCAGACGAGTCCGAATCTACTCTTAAATTCGAGAGTTTTGAACCATCTAAAATTAAGAAAAGATACGTAACATACTGATTTTCTGCTATTTACGCAAGAAATACCCCTTCAAGATAAAGCAAGAATCTAACTCAGAAAAGTGCAAAAATAAGTAAAATATAGGCAAAAATCCTCCTTTGAAACCATTTTCAAGCCTATAAAATCCCCATAAACAGACTAAAACTTCCCAAATTTACATTTTTCAAGCCCTCTCTCTCGACAATTGGGAAAGAAACAGCCTCAATGGTCTTGAGATAAACAAGTAAAAAACCCCTCATCCCACCCTACCAGATCTGGGTAAAAAAACAAAAAAGAGGTGATTCCTTATCGAATCACCTCTTCAATATGCTGTCAGAAAACGAGGAAAAAACAATCCCCCACTCTTCATAAACTGAAAACTCAGCTCAGAAAACATGGTTCAGGAGCAGGCTCATTTCTCAGAAAAACCTCCTCAAAAATGAAGAATTTGAGAGCTTCCACATCATTAGTGAAGAATGAAGAAAATCAATTCTTTCATGAGTTCACCAGCCGAAGTATTCGGATTGCTGATACCTTTGCTCTTTGCATCCACCTCTCTAAATTTATCGATAATCTGCATTACCTTCACTCCATTATAGTTTCTCATTCCTGTGATATAATCACGCACAGCCCAAGTTGACTTCAAATCCAGGAATAATGAAAGCGCTTTTTCATCCTGTTTATTGGGTGCATAATAAGCCAGCATCAGATTTTGAAAATAAGAAAAGAGCATCGGGAGTAAAGCAAAGAGTGAACCACTCTTCGGATTGCTGTCAAAATAGTTGATAATTTGATTTGCTTTGAAAACATCACGGTTTACAATCGCATTTCTCAATTCGAAGGCATTAAAATCCTTGCTCACACCAATCACCTTTTCCACCTGTTCCGGAGTCACTCTCCTATCATTCTCAGGAAGAGAAATCAGAAGCTTGTCGAGTTCAGAAGTCAGTCGATGCAAATCAGCACCGATGTGATCAGCCACCATCTGGGTGGCCTTCGGTTCAATGGTTGCCTTCTGCTGTTTCATATAAGTTTCTATAAAACCAGGCAATTGATAGTCTTTGAGTTTTTTTCCTTCAAAGACCACACCAATCTGTTCGGCGCGCGGAACCAACTTTTTTCTTCGATCAATACTTCCGTTTTTGTAGCTCATCACAAAGATGGTTGATTTTACAGGATTTTCGAAGTACTTCTCGATAGCATCAAAATTCTTCAAATTTTGAGCTTCTTTCAAAATCACCACCCGATGCTCAGCCATCATAGGATACCCTTTGCACTGATCAACAACTTGCGAAGCTGTCGTGTCCGCTCCAAAAAGAATCACTTGATTGAAGTCTTTTTCTTCCGGCTGAAGCACATTTTCTGTGATATAATCACACAGTTTATCTATATAAAAAGACTCATCTCCCATCAGGATATAGACGGGAAAATAGATTTGAGCCTTAAGATCTTTCATGATCGACTCGTAACTATTTGCTTGTTTTTTTTCTGCCATTCCGATATTTTTTTGTATCTTTGCAATGCCTTTTTCGCAGATTGCGGAGCAAAGCATAAGCTATTATTAATTGCATACAAAGATACAAAATAATTTTGAAACTATATATAATAAGGTATAGGAAATCTTTCCTTTATATATAATAAGGTATATATATAATAAGGTATAGGAATTCTTTTCTATATATAATAAGGTATAAGGAGCATTTCCTCAAAAAAAGAAAGATAGACATGACAAGACTGAATCTTCCCCCATTTGAAATCAAGTTGCGCGGCACCAAAGCGCAACCTCAGATATTCGATATTCTGAGAAAAAAATATATTGCGCTCACTCCAGAAGAATGGGTACGGCAGCATTTCGTCCACTTTCTGGTAGAACACAAGGGTTATCCTGCAGCACTCATGGCAAATGAAATCCAACTGAAAGTGGGTGAAAAAACACTTCGGGCAGACAGTGTACTCTACTCCAGAGACCTGAAACCAAGAATGATTATAGAATACAAAGCTCCTCATATTCCCATCACACAAAAAGTATTCGACCAGATTTCCATATATAATATGCTCCTACATGTTGATTACTTAGTGGTAAGTAATGGGCTGCAACACTATATTTGCAAAATGGATTATAACGATAAAAAATATTTATTCTTAGAGGATATTCCGGATTACGAAGAATTATTGACAGAATAAAAAGAGAGAAGGGAGAAAAAATCCCAGAACTTTATAGAAAATCGTTCCGTAATCCTCCCCTTTTAACCCCTTCATTTTTTGAGAATTTCAAATCAGCTGGCCAGTTGCTCGGAAATTCTCAAAAAATGAGCGGGTTATTTTTTTATAAAAAGTTCGATTTATTTTTGTACTCTCCACAAATTACATTATCTTTGCAGAGTTTATTTGGATTAAAACATTATCTCAGACTAAAGGGATTGAAATATCATCTCAAACTAAAAGGGATTGAAATATTATCTCAGCCTAACGAGATTGAAACGTAATCTTTATTAATATGGTAAATCAAAACATGAAAATAGCTGTGGCAGGAACGGGCTATGTTGGACTTAGCCTTGCCACTTTGCTCAGCCAGCACCATCAGGTAACAGCCGTGGATGTGGTGGCTGAGAAAGTTGAACTTATCAACAACCGAAAGTCGCCAATTCAAGACGAATATATAGAAAGGTATTTGGCAGAAAAACCACTCCAGCTAAAGGCAACGACCAATGCAGCAGAAGCCTATAAAGACGCAGACTTCGTCATCATTGCAACTCCAACAAATTACGACCCTGTAAAAAATTACTTCGACACGACCCATGTTGAGGAAGTCATCGAACTGGTGATGCAGGTGAATCCAAACACCATCATGGTGATCAAGAGCACGATTCCTGTGGGCTATACGGAGAATATCAGACAGAAATACGGCTGTGACAATATCATTTTTGCACCGGAATTTCTCCGTGAGAGCAAGGCTCTCTACGACAATCTCTACCCCAGCAGAATCATCGTAGGCCGTCCGGAAAGCGATGAGCGCCTCGACAAGGCTGCCCATATTTTTGCTGAACTGTTGCAGGAAGGAGCCATCAAGGAGAATATTGACACCCTGTTTATGGGACTGACCGAGGCTGAGGCCGTGAAGCTCTTTGCCAACACCTACCTCGCCTTGCGTGTAAGCTATTTCAACGAACTGGACACTTATGCAGAAATGAAAGGACTCGACTCCAAAGCCATTATCGATGGTGTAGGACTCGATCCACGCATCGGAACTTTCTATAATAATCCTTCGTTCGGATACGGAGGTTATTGCCTCCCGAAAGACACCAAGCAGTTGCTCGCCAACTATGCTGACGTTCCGGAGAACCTGATTCAGGCCATCGTGGAAAGTAACAGAACCCGAAAGGATTTCATTGCCGACCGTGTGCTCAACAAGGCTGGTTATTATGACTATGCCTACCAAAATAATTATTGTGCAGAGGAAGAGAAAGCCTGCACCATCGGAGTCTATCGCCTGACAATGAAGAGCAATAGCGACAATTTCCGCCAGAGCAGCATTCAGGGTGTGATGAAACGCATCAAGGCAAAGGGCGCACAGGTCATCATCTACGAACCTACGCTCAAGGACGGATCCACATTCTTTGGCAGTTTGGTGGTCAATGATCTCGAAAAGTTTAAGAAGTTGAGCCAGGCCATCATTGCCAACCGCTACGACAAATGCCTGGACGATGTAGAGGACAAAGTTTACACTCGAGACATTTTCAGAAGAGATTAAAATCCTTTGAAAGTCTCAAGGAAAAAATCTCCTGAAAGCAGGGAATCGCCTTTGAAAGTCTCAAGGGGAAAAACCTCCTGAAGCAGAAATCGCCTTTAAAAAGACTCAAGGAAAAACCTCCTGAAAAGCAGGGAATCGCCTTTGAAAGACTCAAGGAAAAACCTCCTGAAAAGCAGGGAATCTTCTAAAAATAACGAAAAATAAAGAAATAACAAATAATAAACTAAATAAGAAAAATGGCAAAATTAGTAATTAATTCCTATGAGGAATTTGCATCTCACCTCGGACAGAAGTTGGGTGAGTCAGAATGGTTGCAGGTAGATCAGGATCGTATCAACAAGTTTGCAGACGCTACACTCGATCCACAGTGGATTCACGTTGACGTAGAGCGTGCCAAGGTAGAGAGCCCTTACCACAGCACAATCGCTCACGGCTATCTTACCCTGTCATTGCTCCCTTACATGTGGCAGCAGATTATCGAAGTGAACAACCTGAAAATGATGGTAAACTACGGTATGGACGAGATGCGTTTCGGTCAGCCAGTCATCACCGGTTCCCGTGTTCGCCTCGTAGCTACCTTGCATGAGATAGCCAATCTCCGCGGCATTTGCAAGACCAGCATCAAGTTTGACATTGAGATAGAAGGCCAGCGCAAGCCAGCACTTTCTGGTATTGCAACCTTCCTCTACTACTTCCAGTAATCACTCCCAAAAGAGAAGAATATGGCAGCAGGAAAATGGATTGGCGGCTTTCTCGGCTTCATGACAGGCGGTCCGCTCGGAGCTCTTGCAGGCTTTGCCCTTGGAGCACTTTTCGATAAAGGTCTTGACAGTGTAAACGAGGACAGCGGCAACCAGCAGGCATACGCCCACTCCAACAGGAGCTATGAGGGTCAGCGCAACAGTTTTATGTTTTCGCTGCTCGTACTTACCTCCTACATCATCAAGGCCGACGGCCGGGTGATGCATTCAGAAATGGAGTTGGTGCGCCGTTTTCTGAGTCAAAATTTCGGAGAACAGGCTAAGCAGCAGGGTGAAGAAATCCTGCTCAAGCTTTTCGAGCAGCAGAAGCGCCTGGGCATGGCTGAATATCGTACGGTGATACAGGACAGTTGTCATCAGATACGTGCCAACATGGCTTATGAGCAGCGCCTTCAGTTGCTCAATTTCCTGGTCATGATAGCGCAGGCCGATGCTGTAGTAAGTCCAGAAGAGATTGCAGCCCTCAAGGAAGTGGCCATTCACATGGGACTCTCCGTAGAAGATGTCATTCAGATGCTCAATCTACGCAACGGTTCCTCAGCCACCAGCAGTCTCGATGATGCTTACAAGGTGTTAGGAATTGCCCCTTCAGCCACCAATGATGAAGTGAAAGCAGCTTATCGCAAGATGGCGCTCAAACATCATCCAGACAAGGTTGCTGCTCTGGGCGAAGACGTGCGCAAGGCTGCCGAGAAGAAATTCCAGGAAATCAACGACGCTAAGGAGAAAATCTTCAAAGCAAGGGGATTATAAAGAACTTCATCAGTTTTCTTCATCGGATTACGAAGAGTTAACGGAACTTTCTTGCTCCACGGATTATGCACGGAATTTAAACGGTTGGGACCTTGCAGCCATTAGTCTAACACCATAACATTCCGGCTTTAGAGGGATATCGCTAAGCCCGTCAGGTCGGGTTTCCGCTTAAAATCCGTACTAAAATCAGAGGAGGCAGTTAAGAAGCCGTGTCTCATCCGATGAATAATAAAATATCGGATAAATAAAAAGCTCGCCAGATTATTCTGACGAGCTTTTTATTTATCTTTTCCGCAGTTTTTTCCGAAGAATATAATCTGTATATTCCAAAGAATATAATCAGTCATTCCAAAGGAACTATTCTGCAGACGTTTTCTGCAGGGATTTATTCTGCATCCTCAGACTTCTTCTTGCGAATAGTGCGCTTGCGCTTTGGTTTTTCCTCTGCTACAGGATTGTCGATTTTAACACCAGCCAATTCTGGGTCGATGAGGATACGGCCGCAGTACTCACAAGGAATAATCTTCTTATGCATCTTGATGTCCAACTGGCGCTGAGGTGGAATCTTGTTGAAGCAACCGCCACAAGCATCGCGCTGTACATATACAATACCCAAACCGTTGCGGGCACCCTTGCGGATACGCTTGAAGCTGGCAAGCAGACGTGGCTCGATTTTCTTCTCCAGTTCAGCAGCTTTTTCCTTCAGGTTCTCCTCTTCCTCACGAGTTTCCTCCATGATTCCGTCGAGCTCAGCACGCTTCTCAACCAAACCTCTTTCGCGGTCCTGCTTCTGTGCTAAAGCATAATCCAGGTCAGCCTGCTTTTCGCGGATTTTCTGCTCACCCTCACGGATCTTCTTGTTGCAAAGCTGGATTTCCAACTCCTGGAACTCGATTTCCTTGCTCAAAGTATCATACTCACGGTTGTTGCTAACAGTTTCCAACTGAGCCTGATAGCGCTCTACACTTGCCTGAGCGTCCATGATCTCAGCATGCTTCTGAGACAAAGCTCTGTCAAACTGGTAGATTTCGCGATCAATGTTCTCGATACGAGTTGCAAGACCGGCGATTTCATCTTCCAAGTCCTGAACTTCCAGAGGAAGCTCACCACGCAACGCACGTTTCTCATCGATAGAAGACAAGGTGGTCTGAAGCTGATAGAGAGTCTTCAACTTCTCTTCCACTGTCAAATCTGTAGGATCTTTCTTTGCCATATTATTAATATTTAAAATAATTATTTTTATTCTTCTTTATCAAAATTCCCCTTCTGCCCTCAAAAGGACAAAGAGGAAGGGAAAACACACCCAATTAGAACCCACGAAAAATTTCTCATTTCTAATTTCTAATTTCTCATTTTTCTTTTTATCCCCCCTTACAGGTAAATGATCGGATTGGTATTGATTTCTGAGATTTCACACTTCACTCCCGGGCATTTTTCCGTGATGATGCTGCGGAAGATTTCGCTCGTAAACTGTTCGCTCTGATAGTGGCCGATGACGCAGATTTGGATTTCCTGCTCATGGCCGAAGAACTCATGATAGTGCATTTCGCCCGTAATGAAAGCATCAGCACCAGCCGCGATGGCAGCATCCAACAGGAAAGAGCCCGCACCACCACAGAGCGCCACCTTTCTGATAGGCCTGCGCAGCAACTGGTTGCACTGCACGCATTCCGCCTGGAAACGCTCTCTGAGCATCAGCACCAGGTCGTCGGCAGCTATTCCGTCTGCATGCAGCGCGTCAGTCTCGTCAGTTATCTCGCCAATCACTCCTTCTCCGCCTTTCACACCGTCAATCTCTTTCTCGCCTCCGAAGAAACGAAGGTTGCGGAGTCCGAGTTTCTCAGCTATTTTGAAGTTGACACCACCCTTTGCCGCATCCATATTCGTATGCATGGAAACGATGGCAATATCGTTCTTGATAGCCTTTCTCACGGTGCGCTGCACATAGTTTTCGTCTGAAATTCTCGCCAGTTTGCGGAAGATCAGCGGATGATGGCTCACGATGAGGTTACAGCCCTTTCGGATGGCCTCATCTACGACGTCCTCAGTCACGTCAAGACACAACAATGCCCCTGACACTTCTACCGCCTCTGTCAATCCAACTTGCAGGCCGGCATTATCGTATCCTTCCTGCAAGGGCAGAGGCGCGTAATGTTCAAGGGCATCAACTACCTGATATATTTTCACGCTCTTAAAATATTTTATTTTCATGCACTTTCATCGTCTTTTCATGTCCTATCAGACATCCCGATTAGAGTGCAAAACTATGCTTTAGAGTGCAAAGTTACGCATTTATTCGCAAAAATATCACGAACCCTCCTTTTGTTTAATATAATTTAATACTTTCCGATAAAATTATCCGAATACTCTTCGCCCAATTCACATTTTTTCCTTATTTTTGCAACCAAATTGTTTTTAAAAATCAGAACGCTTATGTATCACTCAACTTTACCTTTCGAATTCGTACTTCCTGCCGAATGGGAACGTCAAAGCGGCATTATGCTCACTTGGCCTCACGCTGAAACAGACTGGAAACCCTATCTGCGACAGATAACAGATACTTATCTGGAACTGGCTGATATCATTACCCGATATGAACACCTCCTCGTGGCTACTCCTATCTTGGAGAGCACCAGGTCGATGCTTGCCAAAAGATTGTCGGCCGACCAGATGAACCGTGTCCACCTCTTTGAAATCGACAGCAATGATACATGGGCACGAGATCATGGTCCGATTACCCTGGTGTGCAAGTCGCAGAACTCAGGCTACATGATGCCTTTCACCCTCCTCGACTTCAAGTTTAATGGATGGGGAGAAAAGTTCCGTTGGGAGAAAGACAATGCCATCACGCAAAACCTGTATTATCAGGGAGCTTTCCAGAACAGTGCGGTCAACAACCATCAGGGATTTGTGCTCGAAGGCGGTAGCATCGAGAGCGACGGCAAGGGCACCATCTTCACCACCTCCCAGTGCCTCCTGGCGCCTCATCGCAACCAGCCGTTCAATCGTGAGCAACTGGAAAAACTCCTGAAGAATTTCTTCCAGGCGCAGCACATCGTCTGGCTCGACCATGGCAATCTGATTGGCGACGACACCGACGGCCATATAGACACCATCGTGAGAGTAGCTCCCCACGACACCTTATTATATGTAGGGTGCGACAATCCTGAGGATGAACAATATGAGGATTTCCAGGCACTCGAAGCCCAACTCAAGAAGCTCTTCACCTTCGAAGGCTATCCTTACCGACTGCTGAAATTGCCAATGCCGGACGCAATTTATGATGATGGCGACCGATTGCCGGCTACCTACGCCAACTTCCTCATCCTGAATGGAGCCGTGATTTACCCTACCTACAACCAGCCTGAGAAAGACGAGGAAGCCAAAAAGCAGATCCAGCTCGCCTTCCCAGACAGAGAAATCATCGGTGTAGATTCGCTCACCATCGTCCGCCAGCATGGAAGCATCCATTGCCTCACCATGCAGTTGCCGGAAGGAGTTATCAGAATGCAGGAACCTGCCCAGTTCTAAATTGGTTTTACGAAGGATTTCATCAATTGAGATTGATTTTGTTTAAGATCTAAAAAGCTGGATTACAGGCTCTTTAGAAGGGGAAAATTTCGGAAAAGAAGAAAAGAAGGAAATTTTCGGAAGAAGAAAAATTCTCAGAAGAAGAGAAGAATTTTCGGAAAAGAAAAGAGAAGAAATAAGAAAAAGAAGAAAGAGAAAAATGAAACTCGGATTTTTACAGTTACATATTACGGCAGATGTTGCCGACAACAAGAGACGCCTGGCAGAAGGCATTATCGACCTTGCCAACCGCGGTGCAGAACTCATCGTATTGCAGGAATTGCACAATACGCTTTATTTCTGTCAAGTAGAAGATGTGGATAATTTCGACCTGGCTGAAACGATTCCTGGCCCCTCCACCGATTTCTACGGCAAGTTGGCCAAAGACCTCGGCGTAGTCATCGTTACTTCCCTTTTCGAGCGACGTGCACCAGGACTTTACCACAATACGGCAGTAGTGATTGAGAAGGATGGAACCATCGCCGGCAAATACCGCAAGATGCACATTCCAGACGATCCTGCCTACTATGAGAAGTTCTACTTCACTCCTGGCGACCTCGGTTTCCAGCCTATTCGGACTTCCGTGGGCAAACTCGGCGTGCTCGTTTGCTGGGATCAGTGGTATCCCGAAGCAGCCCGTCTGATGGCTCTCCAAGGAGCAGAAATCCTCATCTATCCTACTGCCATCGGCTATGCCAATTATGATACAGAGGATGAACAACAGCGCCAGCGTGAAGCATGGACCACTGTGATGAGGGGCCACGCAGTTGCCAACGGCTTGCCTGTAGTAGCCGTCAATCGTGTTGGTTATGAACCAGACCCAAGCGAGCAGACAGGCGGAATCCAGTTCTGGGGCAGCAGTTTCATTGCCGGTCCTCAGGGCGAGCTTCTTTACCGTGCCAGCGACAATGAAGAAGAAAGCATCGTGGCAGAAATCGACATCAAGCACAGTGAGGATGTGCGCCGCTGGTGGCCATTCCTCCGCGACCGTCGCATCGAGAACTACGGAGATATCACCAGGCGATTCATTGATTAAACCGTTTTTGCCGGAAATTCCGATAGAATATCGGGATTCCGGCATACATATATATATTAAGGTATAGTTTTTCAGGATAAATGGAGAATTTGGAAGTGATGGTGGTACTTTTCATCATCGTAATTTTAGGTTACGTTGCCTGCAAGTTAGGATATATGGGCGACAAGTTTGACAAGAAGTTATCCAGCATGGTGGTAGATATCACCTGCCCTCTGCTGGTGCTCTCGTCTGTAATGGGCGATGAGCTGCCCGACCGCACGCTCATCCTCCCGCTTTTGGGCGTAGGTTTCCTTACCTACATCCTTTTGCTTGTATTCGGTTTCGGGGTGCCCCGTCTCATCACACGCAATCATGATGATCAGGGCATGATTGGCTTTGCCCTGATGTTTGCCAACGTAGGATTCATCGGCTACCCTATCGTGTCGAGCATTTTCGGTCCGAAGGCCATTTTCTATGCAGCCCTGCTCAACATGCCGAACACATTCTTTATCTTTACAGCAGGCGTCATGCTCATCAAGGGCGAGTACAGCATTAAGCAGTTCAATCCTAAGGTACTGTTTTCTCCGGCCCTTCTTGCTGCCTTCGTGGCTGCTCTCCTGGTAGCCTTCGGGGTTCATACTCCTGATATCATTGCACGTCCAGTAACGATGGTGGGAAATGTTACGGTTCCGGCAGCCCTGATGATTATCGGCAGCAGCATGGCCAAACTGCCAGTCAAGGAGATTATCGGTTCACCCAAGGTCTATGTAGCCTCTCTGCTGCGCCTGATCGTAGTGCCTCTGAGCATCTATTTTCTGTTCAGAGTATGTGGGGTAAGTGATCAGGTCAACAACATCAATACGGTGGTCATTGCGATGCCTGTAGCTTCTTTCGGCACGATGTTCTGCCTGAAATATGGCCGCAATCCATCGCTCATCACCGAAATGACGTTCATCACCACGGTGGGCAGTATCATCACCATCCCGCTCATCACCCTCCTCTTTTCGTAATGAAATAAAAGAATCCCCTGATGCAACAGAAAGCACCAGAGGATTCTTATTTACACAATGACACCTTTTTAGACATTAAACGAAAAAACACCTTCATTTTTTCGTTATTCCCCGCTTTTTGCTTTATCTTTGCAACTAGAATCCTTTAACAATCATATAAACAGAAATGAAGATTAACAGCATAACGAAGAAGATTCTGCTCCTCATCTCACTGGCGATGGTCAGCACTACTTACCAGACACAAGCTGCACCGATTGAACATATCGGCGACAGATACATCATGCATCTACCGGAAATGGAACTCACCGGCGAAGAATCACTCCTCGACGTACTTATGATGTGCCCGGAAGTTATCTCGATCGACGGCAACAACATCATCGGCGGAGATCCCTTCGCCAACCTCTACGGCAAGTTCGTCATCCGTATTGACAACCAGGAATACGGACTCGATTACGCCACCTTCCTCCACCACTTCAAGGCTCGGGAGATAGAAACCATCAAGGTGTGCCAGAACGCTGAAGTGATGAAGGGATGCAGCAGTCTGAAGAAGGTCATCGACATCACGCTGCGCAAGAAGGAAAACGGCACCACCGGCAGATGGGGACTCTTCGGTGATACCTACGGCGGCGCAAAAGGCATCGTCAGCGTCGTCAGCCAGCAGGATAAACTCCGTGTGCTTAGTCATGTAGAAGGCAACTTCCAGCGCACCTCCAGCAGCGATAAGGATGCCTACCAGGGCATCTCAGGCACCACCGTGAATCACTACTCCCACGAGGGTGCCAAGCTCAATCTGCTCTGGACGCCTACCGCGAAGGATGTGCTCGAAATAGATGCGATGCAGACCTATACCCGCAACCATTTCACCCACACCCCAGCCGATTACGTGCGCGCCTATCATTTGCAGGCCGACTATACCCGCACGCTCGCCGACAACGGCTCCAGCATTCTCTTTACCCTCGGTGCCGAGCATATCAGCGACAACGGCCGCACACAGGAAGAAGCCCAAACATCGCCTTACCAGAACCACTCCACCTACCCCTTCATGGTGGTAGAATACGCCACTCCGGTCATCACCTCCAATCTCTGGATTACGGCAGGATTCGAGGGCGGACTCTCCATCGAGAAGAACTGCATTGCCGGCTACATCAACCATTCCAACTATCAGGATTTCTACGCCCAGCTGGATTACAACATCGGCAAGTGGGGATTCATGGCAGGCGACCGCTTCCGCATCATCAACTTCCGTCCTAAGCAGATAGCGCCCGAAGAGCACTGGAAGCATACCACCCGCAACCATATCTACTCAGCAAGTGCCTATTACACCTTCACACCGGGACATACCCTGCAGGCCACCTACTGCCGCCGCATCTTCAATCCTGAGTTCGGCGATTTCGTAACCGCAGGCGATATGGAGGGTGCCTGGCAGCCGGTTTATACTGCGGATATCGGCAACAGCATGGTCAACGTGGTAGAACTCAAGCATACCTACAGCCGCCCAGCCTTCGTGCTCAGCACCTCGGTAAAGAACATCCACCAGCACCTGTTCAACTCCATCCACGACAATACGCTCGGCATCGGATCCACCGCCTTCTGGCATAAGGGCATCATGCGCCTCACTGCCGGTATCAACTACTTCTGGCAGCGTAGCGAGACCCCTTCTGAAGAAACTCAGCAGCGCGATGCAGATTACAACCATTTTGCCGTATTCAAGCTGGCACCGCAGTTCACGTTAGCCGATGGCTGGCGCCTCACTTCCAACATCATCTGGTGCACGCGCCGCAGCAGCAATGCCTATACCCCGGCTAATCTCTATGCCGAAGTGGGAGTATACAAGAACCTGGGTAAGCACTGGACGCTTGAAGGCCGTTTCCACGACATGGCAAGCCAGCACTTTGGCAACCGCGCCGCCACCATCGGCTGCACCTATTATTTTTAACCTTCTTTTCTCACCTATCGCCAACGGCTTTATTTACGAGAAACAGAGAGGATACAGACTTCCAAAGAGAGAAGACTCTCAGAGAGAGGACTTTCAAGAAAGATTTTTCAATGAAAGAAGAAAGAAAAGAGAAAGAGGACTTTCAAGGAAGATTTTCTATGAGAGAAGATTTCAAGAAAGGACCATTTCCAAAGTATTCTAACCCTAAATAGAAATAAAACAATGAAGAAGTATTACTCCCTCATTTGTGCCCTTCTCCTTGCTCAAGGAGCAATGGCCATAGATTACGACCAGCTCAAGAAGAGCAGTAAAATCAACGCAGCCAGCAAGATAGAACTGTCTAAGCTGCAGACCCAGGAAGAAAAGACCGTTGTCCAGAGCAAGGCAACAGGCAGCCGCCTGAAAGCCCTGCAGAAGCAGATGGACAACCGTACCGTTCGTGCCATTGTCAGAATGACTCCGGGCAGCGACGCCTCTACCCTTGCCGCAGAAGGAATCACCATCACTTCCGTGGTCAATCATTTCGCCATCGCCACCATCCGCCTCTCCCAACTGGAGAAATTAGCTGAGCGTAGCGATGTGGAAAGCATCAGCTTCGGAAAGCGCAGAAAGCGTCTCCTGCTCAACAAGGCCCACAAATCTACAGGCGTAGATAAGATTCACCTCGGCACCGGACTCACCCAGCCCTACACCGGAAAAGGAGTAGCCATCGGAGTGTTCGACGATGGTTTCGACCCCAACCACATCATGTTTCAGGATGAAGAAGGCAAAAGCCGTTTCAAGATGATCTGCCAGAGCGAAGAGGAAAATAAACCCCTCACCTATCTCACCACCCCTGCCGAGATTGCAGCCTTCCAGACAGATGATCAGAACGAAAGTCACGCTACTCATGTGAGCGGAATTGCAGCAGGAAATTGTCAGAATAGTACCTTCCAGTTGCAGGGAGTGGCTCCGGAAGCTGACCTTCTGATGGGGCCGATTCCTTACTATGATAGTGATTATGAGATGTTTGACAAGATGGTAAACTGGTGCCGTGAGAATGGCAACAAGCGCCTGGTGCTCAACATGTCCTACGGAGCCAACGCCGGAAGCCACGACACGACCGACCCAGAAGTGGCCTTCATGGACGAAATCATCAAGAAATACGACATCGTTGCCTGTATTGCCGCAGGAAACGAGGCTGACCTGGACATCGTGCAGCGCCACACCTTCACGGGTGGCTCTGATGAAACGATGAAGGCTGCATTCTATTCTGATCTTGACGGAGACGGCGAAATGGACGTAACTGAGATCTATGACTACATCACGGTAACCCATCCTGAGAAACAGATAGAAATCGACGTTGTCCTCCTCAATGCGAACACGGGCACTGCAAAGAGTACCTGGAAATTCGTAAACTCCACTCATCCTGACGGAAGGGAATATTCATATTCAAGCAAGAAGTTCCAAGGCACGGTTTCCGTCCAGTCAGAAGACATCGGCAATGGGATGAAGGGCTATTTTCTCGCCATTACCAACATTAGTCTCTTAGGCGATAACTGCTCCCTCGGCTATGTGATCAGAGGAAAGGAAGGACAAACCGTTACCAGCTATCTGGAGAGCAGCTCCGTCTTTGATACAGAAGTACCAGGATGCGACAGCCACATCACCCACGACGGAACCATCAACAGCATTGCCTGCGGCACCGAACCGATTATTGTAGGCGCCTACAATACCGCCAATTCCTACAAGGGTGCCGATGGAACCAATTACACCTTCCAGGATGCTTTCTACGGCTACAAGTACGGCAACAAGGTGGGCGACATTACGTTCTTCTCCAGCTACGGCAAGTTAGCAGATGGCAGAGAACTCCCCCACGTCTGTGCCCCAGGACTCTTCATCGAATCCAGCTTCAACCACTATGCTGCTAATTACGAAGAAGACGTGATGCAGGAAGTCGCAGTAGGCGGAATCAAGTATGAATTTGGACAGATGAGCGGAACCTCCATGGCCACACCTTACATGACGGGCATTTGCGCCCTCTGGCTGGAGGCAGATCCAACGCTCACCCACACCCAGATAAGGGATATTGCGCAGCAGACAGCCGTTTTGGATGCTTACTGCAATACCAATAATTACTACACGAAGCAGAACGATGGCAATCAGGCTGGAAGCGGAAAAGTGGATGCTTACGCCGGACTGAAATACATTCTCGACCAGAAGTCCTCCGTCCTCTCGCCCATAGCAGACAACAAGCGCTTCATGATCCGCTCGCTCAGCAACAACACCTTCGAAGCCTACACAGCAGGAGCCGTAGCCATGTCGGCAGCCCTCTACACCATGGATGGCCGCCTCGTAGCCTCAGCCAGTCAATCTGGCAATACCATCCAGATTTCAGCCCAGGGCCAACACAAGGGAATCTATATTCTCCGCATTTCCGACGGAAAACAATCTCATGTTCAGAAGGTTGTAGTGAAGTAGAAAGAGAGGAGAGGACTTTCAAGGAAGATTTTTCAAGAAAGAGAAGAGAAGAGAAAGAAGAAAAAAAGAAAATAGAGAAAGAACAAATCCCAATCCTTTGGAATAAATTCCGTGGATTGGGATTTTTATTATGCAGAAGAAATTATAGTTAATTTCAGTAAGTTTCCTAAAGACAACTTGAGAATTTCCTAAATGAACATTAGAAAAACTTGTCAATATCAATGGAAACTCCTATCTGGAAGGTCACACCATCCGTAATCGGACTATTCAGATAATAAAACTTAGGCTTATAACCGAAGAGATTATCCAGCGCAGTATTCACCTTCACCGCCTTGCCGATGCGCTGCACCAGCGAGAGTTTCCAGAGCGTGTAGGCAGGATATTCCACGGAGATCGTGCCCTTGCTCACATCATAATAGTCCTTGTATTCCACATTCTCCACCCCCGAAAGCACACGCCCCTGCAAACCGATGTTCAGCCCATAGTTGCTGCTTATCTGGCGATCGTAGTCCATGCGCACGTTCAGTGCATGCTCACGGGCAGGAATATACTGGTTGTTGATGGAATTCCCGTCCTTGTCCTTCGCCAACTGCTCCTTCGTATAAGCATAAGTGATGCGAGCACCCAGACCATTGTTCCATTTCGCCTGTGCCCCTACTTCACCACCACACACGCTGTAGTCGTCCAGATTAGAATAAGGCAGGTAAGGCAGCTTGTCCTCCGTCGCCTTGAAATAAGGAGCCGCCGTAGAAAGCTTGTTCTTCACCTTATTATAATATATAGAGGTCGTATAGTTGTAGTGGCCCTTCGTATATTCAGCCGAGAGATTGAAGTTGTGGCTCACCTCCGATTTCAGATGCTCGTTGCCCTCCACGATCCAGATGCCCGACATATCGAAGTTGTAGTACTTCTCCTTCAGCGTAGGCGCCCTGAATCCCATACCATAGCCGGCACGGATGGCAAGATTGCGCAATGGCTTGTAACAAATGTTCAGCTTCGGCGTGAGATGAGAATCCTTGCCGTCGGAGAAGTAGTCGTAGCGCAGCGCACCCACCAGCTCCCACCGGTCGTTGAGGCGCCAGTCGTACTGGGCAAAGAGATCCCAACTGTCCTGCTTTCTGGTCTCCCCTTCCAGATTAGTGTTGAAGAGATAGTCGTGCAGCAGGTCGGACCCCACGGTCAGCACGTCGCCATCCCCGAAAGTATGATTGTAGAGCAGGCGGAAGGAATTCTGCACATTACTGTAGTCACGGATGTCCAGACGGGTGATGCGCTGATAGTCCGACTTGTCATACTGGTCGAACGCATAACTTGCTTGCAGGCCGTCAGCATCAGACATCTGCCAGTTCATGCGCAGACCGCCCGAGAAGTCACGGTAGCGTTCAGGCAGGTCGGCCGACCTCACCGTTTCACGGAAGAAATATCCCGCACGCCCTGTCAGCCTGAAGTTGCTGGCAGGACTCCACGTCAGCTGCTCCTTCAGGTTGACCGTCTTGTCCCCATATACGGTAGATATAATGCGGGTCACGGGATTCGCCGCACTGTGCACATCGTAATTGTCCATGCGGTTGAAGTGGGCAGAAAGCATATTGTTCCAATGCTTCGAGTTCAGCCCCCACGAAGCCCCATATCGCTGCTCGTTGTGCTTAGCATATCGGGCGTTCACGTTGAGCGTCCAGGGCTGTCGGTTGCGCTTGGTGATGATGTTGATTACGCCGCCCGTAGCATTGCTGCCATAGAGCGCCGAAGCCGCACCCTTCACGATCTCGATACGTTCCACATTATCCATGTTCAGACGGGTGAAATCCACATCGTCCATCGTCTCTCCCGCCAGTCTCTCGCCGTCCACGAGAAAGAGCACACCCTGTCCTCCGAAACCGGAGAAGTTGAGATGGGTCTGTTGGTTCATCGCATACGAGAATTCCACGCCCGGCAGTTCCTGTTGCAGCAAGTCCTGCACATTGGTAGCATCCAGTCGGGCAAGTTCTTTGGCATTGATTACGCGCGTCTGAATCGGCGTATCCTTCAGGAATTTAGGCGTACGAGTACCCGTCACCACCACCTCGTTGAGGTCAAACTGTCGACATACGGAGTCCACGTAAGCATCATCCGAGTCCATCGCAGCCGCAGCCGGCACAGCCCCAGCCAAGAGCATGGAGAATAAAATATATTTCTTCATTGTTATTTCTAAAATCAAGATTGCATCGGAAACCCTTTGCATTTACTAATAAGGATACTTGTAGTTGATGGTGAGAAAACACTTCTTACCCTCCTGCGACAGATAGTTTTCCAGCTGCAGGGCAGCATAAGTACCGTCCTTGAGGCGCAGGATAAACACATGATTGTTCAGACTGAAAGCAGGCGGCATAGGCGGAATCTTCATGCTGAGCCATGATGAGAGCACCTTGTTCACGCAGATGCCCTGTGAAGGCACGTAGCCCATCAGCATCAGGTCCTGACTGTCCCACACCAGGTTTTCGCTCCATTCATCCTCCTGGAAGTTCATGTTTCTGAAAGCCTCGCTGCTCTCCGGCAGCTCGTCCATCGAAGTATAGGAAGTCTCCAGCACCGCCCCGCCGTTGGTTCTCACGTTGTTGCGGTGTACGGCCAGGGTCCATTCCTCAGGCTCCTCCTGTCCCTCAGTAGGCGTATAATAGGAGAAGGAATTCTTCTGGTAGCCCTCGCCGAAGACATCAAACCAGTACATATATTGTCCCGCCTTTCTGCCCTGTGTAGCTGCCTCATGTCCCGCCTCCGACTCGTCCTTCTCGCCGGTGGCAGTCATCGGAATCGGATAAGCCACAAATTCCGTCTGCGCTTTCATCAGCGCCTCCTCATCCCCCGCCTCGGTGAGTCGCTGCAGCAGGTTCAGGTCCACATAATACCAGTCTGTCCAACTGGTAGCATCTATCAGAAGCTGACCTTTCGCCGGCACTATCTCCTTCGGCTGGTCGTAGATATCATCAAAAATACCGTTGCAGGAAGTGAGCATCAGGATTCCCACTCCAGCAACGGTCATTTTGAGATAATTCATGATCGTATGAAATATCATCTGCTAAACAAGTTTATCAAAATTATTTTTTTAGGAATTTCTTACCGTTGATGATCACCACGCCCTTATAGTTGTCACCTACCATCTGACCCTGCAGGTTGTACATTTTGCCGTTGCCCTTGGCAGTCTCGCCCTTCACTGCACCGATGCCGTTGGTCACCGCCTTGAAGTTGGTTGAGATATAGAAAGGCATAGAGCCCATCTGGAATCTGTTGATGATGTCGCTCACCTTGCTGCCTTCATACTTCACGAGGATATTATTGTCCTTCTCGGGGTTGAAGCTATAATCTTTGTCCATATTCATGCTTCCACCTTCACAGACAACGTGGAATTTCAGACCGTCGTTTTTGTAGTCGCGATAGAAACCACCCTTCGCCTCATCGTAGGTCAGTCCCTTGATAGTGTAAGAGCCGAGCGTCATGTTGCCCATCACAGTATTGTCAAGCGTATAGGTAGGCACGGTCACGTCCATCTTCTGCGTCTCGCCATCCATATACTTGCGCACCTGATAAGTAACGCCCGCATTCTCATAGTTCATCATTCCGCCAATGCTCACGGTTATCGGACTGCTCACCTCTTCATTATTCACATCACCATGCATCTGAGCCGACATAGAGGAAGCCAACATAGTGGCAAAAATAAGCGTAAAGAATTTCTTCATTTTATACAATCTTTCGTTTAAATTACTAATCTATTACCTTTTATTGAGTTGTTCCCTTGATGGGGAAGAATAGAGGAATCGGCAGCCCGTCACAGGCCTTCAGTTCCTTTTCGGGGTGCAAAGGTACAAGGTTTCTCCGGAATGTGCAATACCTAAAAATATGTATTCCGCCTAATCCCCATTTGTAGGTATTAGACGGAATATCTCTAAAATTCTAATCCACGATTTCAGCAGATTGGTCTTTGCCGCTGTAGAACAAGAAGCCGGCTATCAGACCGATGAAAACCACCAGGATTCCCACCATCTCCACGACGTGATTTCCCGGGTCCACCCATATCTCCTTGAAGAAGCCGTTGCGTGCAGCTATCTCCACAGCCGACCAGAGCACGATCACGTTGGCAAGTGCCATTCTCAGGTTTCTGCCCCAGCTCTTGATGTGCAGTTCCTTCTTGAAGATCATGCCCGAACCTATCAGGCAGAGAATGCCCACGGCGTAGGTAATAGGGTGAGTAGAACCGAGGAATACAGGGTCGTAGCAGAACATGAGCAGCAGGTACAATCCCCACATCATGATGTTCCATTCCATAAAGGTGACGATGGCAGGATGATGGGCCATCGGACGCAGTTCCACACGTTCTTTCACACCACAGTGGTTTTGAATCCAACGGATGAAATCGCAACCCGTCTTGGTGCAGAAAACGTACATCACGATAAACATCATCCACATACCGAATGAGGCAGGCATGATGAGGTATTCAGGTCGGGAACCGCGAATTTCCTTGAGTTCCGCACGTCCGAATTCCTCGATGGGAGTGCCGTTGAGCGTATAAGTATGCTGAACCCCCACACCGTTCACATATTCCGTAGCCGTCTGCACGATACCGTTGCCCACCAGGTCGCAGTGTACGCCGTATCTCTGAGCGTAGTAGGCAAAAAGAAATTCCACCCATCCGGTCCAGAAGAGCAGTGCACCAGCCATTCCATAGCAAGTCTGTTTCGTATCCCCTTTCACGAACACGCCGCAGATGGTGATGATGAGTCCCACAAAACCCATCGCGAAAGCCGAGTAGTGCAGCGTGGTAGGTTCGAGCGTATGTTCCATGATGATCATGAGTGCATGTCCGAGCGGCATCAGGAGCAGGATGATGAGGATAGATCCGATGGTCTTTCCCCAGTACAAATTCTTCATTTCCATTCTTAAAAGTCTAAATAGTAAATTGTTATAAATTAATGAATCACTGATATAAAATTGAGTTGCAAAGGTACTACTATTTAGACAGATTCGCAATACTTACAAATAATGATTTTGGGAAAAGGGAGGGGTCATCAGAAATAATGACCACGACCGGAAATCATCGCTCAAAATATGTATCAATGGCTATGAGAGGGATATTTTCCATCCAGTCTTGATCCACATATCCTTTCATAGAGATGCGTAATCCTTTCAACTCAGGGTTGTCTTTGATGAATTGAGCCAGGGAACGGGCACGTACATTTTCCTCAGCTTTTACCTCGATAGGTATAATCCTCTGGTTGCCCTGAATGATGAAATCTATTTCAGAAGGAGTCTTGGCATTACTCCAGTAATAGGGCTTTAATCCCAATGCCAATAGTTGTTGGAGAACATATTGCTCTGTAAATGCACCTTTGAACTCAGTAAAAACATTGTCGCCTATCAGCATCTGGTCAGCCGAAGCATCTGTCATACAAGCTAAGAGTCCACAGTCTAATAGGAAAAGTTTGAAGGCCTCCATATCTCCATAAAACTTGAGAGGCATTTTAGGCTCCTTGATGCGGCTCACTTTATATACAATACCAGCATCTACCAGCCATTGTATGGCCAGTTCAAAATCTTTGGCTCTACTACCCTTGCGCACAGCTCCATAGATGAACTTTTTGTTTTCACGTGCCAGCTGAGAAGGTAGCGAATCCAGCACCTCCCGGATTCTTGTGGATTCTGCAGCAGAAGTATGTTTGGAAATATCTCTGCGATAGGCTTCCAGTATTTCACGCTGCAGTTTTCTAACCTGCTTCAAGTCTTTATTTTCTATGAATTTGCTTACCACACCAGGCATTCCGCCCACAAAGTAATACTGCCGGAGCAATTCCGTCATTTTAGGTTTCATGATGTCGATAAGACCCCAGTCTTTAGAATGGAGTAATTCTATCCAGCCCTCATTGCCAGTTGCCTCAAGATATTCCTCAAAATCCATTGGGTACATGGTAAGCATATCTACTTTTCCTACCGGGAACGATTCTCCTTTTCCCAGCGTAACTCCAAGGAGAGAACCAGCTACCATAACATGGTATTCTGGAGCTTTTTCGCAAAAGTACTTCAAACTATGGAGTCCTCTTGGAACCTCCTGTATTTCATCCATGATGATGAGAGTGTCTGCAGGAGTAATCTTGACACCAGTAATAGCTTGGATGGTGATGAGGATTCTGTCTATGTTGTAGTCAAGTTCAAAGAGTTGTTTCATTCTTGGCTCATCGTCGCAGTTAATATAAGCTACATTTTTATATTCTTTTTCTCCAAAGTGTTGCATAATCCAAGTCTTCCCCACCTGTCTGGCGCCCAATAACATCAAGGGCTTTCTGTCCTTGTTTTCTTTCCATTTCAGGAGTTGATTATATATCTTTCTTTTCATAACTATCTGTAATTTAAATATTTGCACTGCAAAGATACATTTTTTCGAGGATAAAAACAAGAGAATAATACACTTTTTCGATGATAACAAATGTTAAATCATACACTTTTTCGAGGATAAGAAGAAAAAATCATCATCCGAAACCTACAAATGACACTTAATGACACCCACACTTAATGACAACTGAAATGATTATTGCAGACTATTCCCGATGCTGCGGTTCCGGCTCCGCCGCCATAGCCGAGTCTTCCTCTGGCAGTTCATAAAGCCTGATGCTGCGGTCTTGTAGGAAAATATGGTTGAGAGTGAAGGCAAGCGATTCCAGGGTTTGTTCCCTGACGGCAGGTTTCAGTTCGCATTCCCATACCACAATCGTGTGCCAGCCCATTTCAGCCAGTTTGTGCATTACCTCAAGATCCCGTTCCTGATTGCGCTTGATTTTATCCAGCCAGAACCTGGTATTAGATTTCGGCACAACGTAGTATTTGCATCCTTCATGTCCGTGCCAGAAGCATCCGTTCACGAAGATGCAGGTGCGGTATTTACGCAGCACGATGTCTGGTTTTCCTGGCAAGCGTGGATGGTTGAGCCGATACCTGAATCCATGCGACCACAGGAATTTCCTGACAAGGACTTCCGGCTTGGTGTCCTTGCCTTTGATTGCCGCCATGTTGTTGTGACGCTGTTCTATGGTCATTTTATCTGGCATACGCTTTTTTTGTTTTTTTTTTCAACAAACTTAAATTTTCCTCTTTTGTCACAACTCGCAAGTGGGTATGCAGGTCATGGTACTGCACAAATTCTTCGACAAGATTCTCATCTACAAATTTTGTAATAGTACTCATATGATCATTCATATTTATCCTTTGATAGAGATATTCCATACCCTTTATCTCTATCCATTTTTCTACTAAATCCTCGAAAGTAAGGTCATAATGATCTATATGAAAATCTCCTTTATCCAGAATAGGTTTTCCTGACAAATCACTATAGACAGGAAGACCTTCCTTAAACTTTTTAAGAATATTATCTCGGAAAGGGTTAATACTTGGTTGCTTTACTGCTGTACGACACGCTGCAGCAATATTTTTCCGCATGTACTGTTCTTTATCTGCCGGATGCGCATTCAATATTCTGAAACCGATATCTTCCTCCGCTCCATTTTCCAATATAAGCCAAAAGCACCTTCCATCTGACCGATGTTTAGTTTCAGCTTTAATCTTATATGTAACAACCTGCATAAGACCCTGAGTTTTATTATACCAATCAGGATGATACAATCTAAAGAAAACTGTTATAAACGCTGTTTCTTCTTCTGTAGTGCACTCCCCTATTTTATGAGAGTTCAAAATCCTCCTAAGTTCATTTTTATCTGATGTAAAGCTCATTTCTTCTCCTCCTATTATTTTCTAAATTTTATCAATTCTTTACCACTCATAAATATAGGCGCACCATCAACATATTCCCTATCATCTATTCGTTTTTGGGAAACCAAACGATGGATGTCAAGATTACCTAGCGTTACTTCTTCATCAAAGATATAACAGAAATAGTTACCCTTTGGTTCCCTTGGGTAAAGGGTTCCACGCATTCTATCCTCTTTGATATAAGCATGGTGGTGCACATGGAACACACGATACTTATTTTCATGTTCACATCCATATTCATAAAGCACAACAAATGGAACCGTCATTCTATCAAGCTGAGCCTTAACCTGACCACCTTCACGTTCTTTACCAACACGAATATTATAGATAAGCGTACCCTTGTCATTCTGTCCTAGAATCCAATTGAGATGAGCCTCATCATGATAGCAACCTACCAAAATCGTCTTATCAAGATACCTCTCAAGATAGTGCATCGTCAAGAAAGAAGAAGGTACCTGCATGCCCTCTGCCAAAGGAGAAACCTCTGGCAACAACTTTTTGGGATCATCCCCTATCTTGCATGGCACTACATAAAAAGAATCTTTTAATTGAGACAATATTGTGGCATTTTCACCAGCAAACTGCTCGCCATTATCCAAAGCTAAAGAGTAGTACTTCTGAGTCTCTCTGTCATCATAAGGTGTAAAGACCTTGCCTAACAATTGCTGGAAATGGTCCTGTATATATCCCACAGCACTAACTCCCTCCTTAGCTGTCATCGCATAAAAGTCAAATTTAGAATTAAGCATCTGTTGGATTTCCTTTCGGAACATATACCTCACCTTATCTTTCCACGCTTTCTTTTCTCCCTGCTCATTGCGACCATACAAGGCAACAACAAAGAGAAAGTTTACATCATAGTGAGCTATTAGGAAAGTGTCTCTATCAAACAGACGGTTATCAAACTGGCGAGACAAGAAGTCCTGCTTTCTATTATCAGTCAACTTGATATCATCCTCAGCCTTCAACGTTTTCTGCTCTGCAGAAATGAAAAAGTTAGGAATTACATTATAACCTTCCGTAACATCATCACGAAGTCTAAAATGGTCTTTCTGCTCTTCCTTATCCCCATCATTAAATAAATCCAGATTCCACTGAATAACATTTCTTGCATAAGTAAACTGCTTATATACAGATTCCTTTCCTATCTTATGCCCACGCTTATAGTATTTAGAATCACCTATATAATATATATCTTTCTCCTCTTCATTATTGGTAAGGTTCTGGTAAGTATACATATGATCTACCCTCTTGCCATCCCCCTGGTCTTTCAGATCTGCAGGCAGTTTTTTATCGCCCACTAATTCATCAATAATTGCCTCGAACACGATATTAAAGTTCTTTACCAGCAGATACTCCTTATCATCCGTCTCAACATTGATATCCTTACTATGCGCAAAGAAGGCATAACAAAGTTCCCATAAATACAATGCTTTATCGGAAAAGTACTTATATTTTATTTGCATCAAACGCACCTCACCCATACCATCCAGATAAGTTCTAAACTTTTCTCCGGTAATCAGAGGAAAGTTTATATTTATCTGAACAGGGAAACCATATTTGTCATGTATATAACGCAAGATAGAGAAAAAGATGACAAGCAGTTCTTCATCAAAATTAATCTGGCGTTTCTTGTTGACAGGATTCAGATAAACAGGCTGGTTATTTTGGATAATAGCCATTGACTTATTAATCGTTTTGGCCCAATTAATCTTATTATATCCAGAATGAACATTTCTTAGCACAAAGAAAAAGAAGTTCTGGTTCTCCCTGTTAAACTTTTGCAAAGCCAACAAAATATCAAGGAAGGTGTTACATTGATGCAACCTTCCATGACCCATTTGTTGTGAATTCTGCTGTCTAACAATAGTATTATCAACCTTACTATCACGAAAAACACAAATTGCACGATATATCCAAACAGACAATTCATAGATGAAATCATGTTCCTCCTGAGTTAACAGATTTTGCTGTTCTAAATTTACTATATCCTCAGGTTTACAATGTCCGAAGATAAGCTCCTCACCATCTACATCTTCCATCAAGACCTTAGGAAGTATGAACACACAGTCCTTCAGCGTAGGGTTATAGTAATACCCCACGTAGTTAACGCTAACCATACCGTTAACGTCCCTCAGATTGGTGATTCCATCAAGTGTTTTTCCTAAAACCTTGATGGGATATTTATGTTCCTCTATGATAATATGCATAAGTACTTTTTATTCTACGTTATTCTCACCGATTGGTTTTATCTCAAGATTGTTCAAGAAAAGGGCAGCCTTCTGCTCATTTATATCTCCGTTGCTTTGGAAATATTCATGAAATTGAATGGTCTTACCATCCTCGCCTTGGAACATCTTTCGGTCATAGCCGTAGTCTTTGAATACATCATTGTACAGATAGAAAATAACCTTACTGACAAACTTCTCTGCATCAACAACATGATTATTTGCACGACAAAAATAGAAACCAAGTTTCTTATCCTCAGATTTCGTTACGTCAAATATCTGCTCATTGACAGCCTCCAAGAAGTCTGACCATGAATATTTCTTTCCGTCCACTTCTATATTCCAATTCTCTTTCTTGGTATCTATAGGCATATACTTCCAATCCCAACGACGCTTGAAAGCGGAATCAATCGGGAAAAGAGACTGGTCACTGGTATTCATAGTTGCCCAGATGTAGAGGTTGTTAGGCAATGCGAGCACAATTCCATTCTTAATATCCTCTACGATATTACCATCATAATCATCGTATATGGCATTCAATGAGTCAGGAATATTAACCTTTTCAAACTCTTTGCTAAGATATCTCTGGATATCTGTATCTGCGACAATAGGGTATGTAGAGTAGCCATCCTCATTTCTATCCAGCAACTGAAAAAGGTCACCAAAAATCTGTGCACAATTACCACGGTTTATCTCTTCAATAATAAGATACTGAGCCTTGGCTGTTCCATCTTCAGTACTGCAATAGAATTTCCACGCTTTAACATAAGCTTTCAAAAAAGCCTGGGCCACAAAAGCATATTCTATCTGCTTTGTACAACTTTTCTCGTTTCCTTCCTTATCGTACTTTACATCCTCATTCATAGTCGGCTTATAGCATCCTACAAATGTAGAGTAATCGCTATCTGGATGGAATGTGGTACGAATCTTGCTCTGATTCTTCGTATCACGTTTAATCTTAAATGATTTTCCTGTTCCTGGGGCACCATAGAAGATTTGCTGTAGAGGCATCAAACAACTATTTTTACAAGATATTTCCTCTATTTCATCTTCTTTACCATCATTATATGGTGTAGTTACATTTTTAATTTCAATATCGAAAATGCCACCTTCAGCTTTTTTGATATGAAGTTCAGAATATCCCCCTGCCATATAATTACGAACAGTAAACTTCGCTTTACGTTCTTTACCTGTACTATCTAAATAAACAACATCCTGCATCAAGCCATTAAAATAGAAGCGATTATCAACCTTTCCATTTTTCTGGATAACATTTTTACGAGCATTCCAAACCTGTGTTATTGTATCTACAGACTTCCCATTTTCTTTAAATAAAGCATCAAGTAAAGCCAATTGGTCTATCACAAACTTACTAGAATACTCTATAATGCAATGTATAGCTGATTGATCAAATTTTCTTGGTAAGATTGAAGCAATAAACAATATTGCCTGTGAAAGATTTTCTTTGTGAAATCTTACAGTAATATGTTCGCCAGAATCTTCAAAGAAAGCATAATGCTCATTATCCAAGAACAAATCTGTATTCTTGGCATCTCCAGCGTTTGGTTGTCTATAGCTGGCATTTGTATCATTTATATGTTTTACGATCTCATCCATTTTCTATAGTTTTATTGATTCCTGTATTTTGCTAAAGCAATCTATTGGAGAAACAGCAATATTTAAATCCAGAAGCTTCGTTTTACTCTCAATAATGGCAGCATTGAGCTTTTGAATATTGTTGTTCATCTTCTTCATATAAGGCATACACTGTGAGCATATTTTCAAATTGGCAGAAGAGTCAGACATATCAAATACTCTATAAACAGAATAGTTAGTTTCAGCACTAAATTGATTAGCAAATTCAACCTCTTGATTGCTGAAAACAATACTCTGGCTGAAATCAAATTTTGTTGACTTAACATCAACATACTGTTGCATATCAGAAGTTCCATACAAAATAAAATCGTATGGCAAACCAGATTCTCTGCTCTTATTCATCCATTCAAAATGATCTAACTCTTTAGCTGATTTTAAACCTTCTAAATACTCATTTACTAATTCTTCACCTTGCTTACCTACTAAAGCAATATGCTTTTTTGCTTTCTCTAAATCAAATGGTTTGTATTTTTTACTTACAGCACCAGTTTGAGAGATTATTTCAATCTCCTTTTGAATGCCAATACTTGACTTGTTTATCTTACTCACCATGATATTCTTTAAGCTGGCATAAGCTTTATCCTCATCTTTAATGATGCGAACATTATCCTTAACCAAGGTCTTGATAATTGCAAAATCTTCAGAATTACTATTAATAAGCCAGAACACCAAATCTTGATTTTCTAATCCAGACCAAAGGAGATACCAGTCTGCACTCTTATCTTCCAAGGCAAACTCTCTAATTTTTGAGACAACAGATTCTTCGCCAACACCCCCTTTGCGTATTTTAGGGCTTCTAAAAGTTCCATCAGGATTCTTAATTCTATCAAAATAACAATCCAGTATTTGACAATAATCCCCATAAACTAACATTGCCGTAGTAACGACATTATCTCCTAAGAATTGGAGGACATCTTCAAATAGCCCAATGTGAGTTTGATTACTTGTTTCACTTGTACCCAATTCTACGCCGCTTAATTTCTTTAAGCCGATGCGCTTTTCTATATCAAAAAAGAAGAAAAACATATCATTCATGAATTATATTGTTTGTAATAAGATAATATAAAACTGCATAAATCGTATTTACACTGACAGCATTTCCAGCTTGCTTATACAAAGAACCATCGGCAACACCTGCATTACGACCATTTAGAGCAAAACTAGCTGGGAAACCTTGCAACATAAACGCTTCTTCCGGTGTTATTTTACGAATTGGCAATTTTGCCAGTTCTGCTTTTGTCATCGTTTCTACAGGATTTATCTCTCCATGAGATTCTATGAAATCTTGACTATAATAGTTGTCCTGACAAGCTCTATGCATTTTGTGCATTGTTGCAGTCAGAGGTCTAGCGATTCTCATATTAATATCTGAACGAGATTTGAAATTAGCTGATCCATCAGCCAATATAGTTGGTTTGATTTTTTCTGATAAAAAGTATTTTTGATTAACTTTTCTCTGAAGCAAATCATTAACTGTTCTATAATGACTTACACTTAAATTAGCATATACATTTTCAAAAGTCTCAGCAACATTACTACTAGAAAACATATCCTCAAAGTTTTCTGGAAGAGGTTCAGTTGTTGCAAAAATCAAAAGCCTATTTCGAGTTTGTGGAAGATGAAAATTTGCCGTATTGAAGACTGCACTAAACACTCTATATCCTAACAATTCTAATTCTTCATTTATTCTCTGATAGGTTCTTCCTTGATCGTGATTCTTCAGATTCTTAACATTTTCAAGCAAGACATAACGAGGTCTTCTTGCTGAAAGAATGTCTATAATACGAAAAAACATCTGTCCTCTATCCTCGTTAAATCCAGCTTGCTTCCCCATCATACTAAATGTTTGACATGGGAATCCACCAGTTAACAGATCGAAGTCTGGAAGATTTTCTATATTCTCAGTATTCTTAGTAAATTCAACAATATCCCCCATAGCAACTTCCTCATCCAGCTCTGGTCTAAAATTAGCACAATATGTTGTCACTGCCTTAAGATCTATTTCTGAATAGCCAACGCAGTGAAAATTCATAATATGGTCTTGCGTAAGAAGATCCATCGCTCTTCTAAACCCGCCTATACCTGCAAATAATTCAAGATGTCTCATTTTATAAATTTCATAATGCCATCACCGATAGCTTTGGCAAGTTTTACAGGAACTGCATTCCCAACCTGTGCATACCACATATTTTGAGAACCAGTTATTACATAATCATCTGGGAAAGTCTGGATACGTGCAGCCTCTCGAGGACTCAATCCTCTTGCATCCCAAGGATGTATATACATATTACAATCAAACCTCATGTGAGAAGTTATAGTCTTGCAAATTTGCGTTTCATCCAATTTGAAATATTTATCCTTAAAAATATCATTTCTTCTTTTATAAGGCATAATATCTGCTATTGACTCATGCAACGAATTTGCTCCTTGTGGCAATCGTCTATATATCTCTATATCACGCTCATTATTATACCGGTTCTTGTGATTGTATAGTTTTTTGATATCTTTATCTCCATTGATAAACTTATAAAAATCATTATGAATATATGTAAATTCACATTCTGTAAATCCAGACTCTGCGCACTCAATACCTTTAGCACCTTTTTCTTTCTTAGCAACAAGATGTGGTAGTCCTTCCAAAGCATCTTTCAACACAAATGGTTTTCGCTTATGCTTAAATATCTCCTCAAAAATTAATTTAGGAGAAATATTAACTCTATTACCAATCATGATAAAGCGCTCTCTATTTTGAGGAACACCATAATCTTGTGCTTTCATAAGGGCATAATCAAATTGATATTCATCTCCGAGATACTCTTTAAAATTCTCTTTAATTTCTTCAATTTTGTTCATCATTCCCTTGACATTCTCCATTATAAAGAATTTAGGCCGAACATTTCGCAAGAAAATCAGATATTGCTTATAAAGAGAATTACGAGGATCATCTAATATACGCTGTCGATTCGCCATAGAAAAGCCTTGGCATGGAGGTCCTCCACAGACTAAAGTTATATCAGATAACAAACTCCGGTAATCATCAAGATGCTGATTGAGTACAGCAATGTCACCAACAAAATAATGCTCATCGCCCAATTCATGATTAAACTTATAAGTATAACAAAACTGTTCTACGATTTCGTTTACAAACCATGGAGTAAAGCCAGCTTGCTGTAATCCAAGACTTAGACCACCACAACCAGCAAATAAGTCTACAAAATTATATTGCTTCATATTTCTATTTCATCGTTATTATCTATATCTTCTAAAAAGATTATGAATATACAAAAGTAAGCATTTTTTTCGCATTTGCTCAAAAGCACATTCCTTTTCAGGACTTTTCAGGACTTTCAGTCAACTTGATTATAGAAATTGGGAAAACGAGGGTAAAAAAAACGCTCTATTATTTGGTTATCTCATCATTTATTCATACCTTCGTAGCAATATAATTTCATCATAACATGCAGAAAGAACAAGAACATACTTTGGCTGCTATCCGTGAATACCTGACTAAGAATATGCCATCAGGCGGAAAAGCGATACTGACTTATACTGATATAGATAGACACATTTATGATTAATTAATAAAGTGTGTTTAGTTATGAGTAAAAAGTACAAAAGTTACAGTAAGGAAGACAAATTGTCTTTACTTCGCGACTATTATCAGTCTGGACTCAGCAAAAAAAGTTTTTGCAAGAGTCGTGGAATAGCATCAGTCTGGTCATTAAATACTTGGCTGAAAGTGTTTGCAAATGAAAAAGATTTGTTATCTTTGCAATCAGAACAAGCAAATATAACAGATATGGCAAATCGTAGTAAGGAAAGTTATCAAGAAGAGAATGCTCATTTGAAGCAACGCATCAAAAACTTAGAGAAAGCCTTGGCCTTCTCTAAGTTGGAAACAGAAGCACGTGATCTGATGATTACACGTGCTGAAGAGTACTTTGACATTCCAATACGAAAAAAAATCTGGGGCCAAGTAGTCATGGAACTGGTCGAGCAGCGCAATATGAAAGTTGCGACTGCTTGCCGTCTATTTGGCCATTGCCGTCAAGCCTTCTACCAGTCGAAGGCTGATATTGAAGCAGAGGTAAATCGTGATAAGATTATCTTGGATAATGTTCGTGAAATCCGAGATGAGGATCCAGGTATTGGTGGCTATAAACTTTGGCTCATGCTGACAGAACTTTATGGTAGAGAACTCATGCTCTACTTCTGATAACTCTTTCTATATTACATTGCAGATTGCATCACTAACATAAGCTGTTTGCTAGCTGGTTTGAAATCATCAAAGATTTCGTTATTATCTAATTGTTCCATTGTTATTTAGTTATTTTATTGTTTTAATACAAGAGGTTATTTTAAATTCTTTTATTCATTTCCCCTCGCCTTTGCTCAGAATATCCCTATCGACTTCCTGAATGAAGTCGACAAACGAAACATCCAACACCTGACAAATATGATGAAGTTCTATGATATCGAGGCGGCGGTCACATGTTTCAACCCTACTTATGAAAGTCTGATTAACTTTCAATAAATCAGCAAGTTGAACTTGAGTAATCCCCAACTTCTCACGCTTACCACGCAAGCGTCCTATGACTTGATGATATAAATGTGAATGTATGCTCTTGTCCATATTACCTTATTTAATAAGGTACAAAAATATATTCTTTTTACGAATATGCCAAATGCGAATATTATTGAAAAAAATGAAAATGACCGAAAATGAAAATGACCGAAAATGACTGGATCACAATCTCTTTTAAACATACAAAAGGAAACAAAGACTTCTAATTATCCATGAAAACACAAAAAGAAAAGCTAAAACTTGCATAAGAGAAAAATATTACTTATTTTTGCATAGAGATTTTAATATAAAACAGAAACGTCACAACACCAGCGAGTAATGGACATTATAACTTGTTGGAGTTTCCGTTATGTGACTTATCTATAAAGGAGGATAAATATGAAAACTATAAAGGGAATTGAAATAAAAAACTGCAACTTCGACAAATTCAAGAAAGTAGCAGATCTCATCTATTTTGATGGGCCACTGTTGTCGCACTATGTAACAGACAATGGCGACAACTATTTATTCTATTGGTTAGACCAAGATGATACGGACAATCGCTGGTTATTCGCCAGAATCGACAACGACATGAAACAAAAATTCTTCAAGAAAGAGTTGACTTTGCGCAAGGTACTGAGTTCGCCATTAGACAACATTATATATACTGTAGATATCGATAATGACGGAAAACATCACAACTTCCAGGCTCACTCTATAGAAGATCTCCCTGAAGACTATCTCCCTGCAGAAGATTCTTATTACGAATTTGAGCCTAAAGATGTAAACAGGGAATTCCGAAAACCTTAATGACACTTAATGACACCTTTTCTCGAAGATTTTACCAATTTCATATGTATCTCTATTTTTCTACAATAACGTTAAACCAACTCTTTTTCAATGACACTTCCATTTCCCCAAAATTCTCTTTCAAATACCCTTCTCTGCCCGGGTATTTTTTTCTCCCTGCCCACGCAAGAATTTTTCCGTGGGCAGGGAAAAATAAAAGTGGGTACAGAGACGGGGAACACACGCTAATGTTAATGTTGTGAAAATAAACAGAGATAATTGGATGGTTCGGGAGACAAAGTATATCTTTCCAAACTTTGTCACATATGTAAAAAGAGTTTTTGACGGCTGTCAAAAGCTCTTTTGTCTATTCTCGAAAGTTCTTGTTACGGTAGTAAAAAACTTTCGGAACTTTACTTCTTATTTTGGCCGTTATTGATGAGCGGCGCCTGTCATCAATTTAGACCAAGGAGAGTCGTCTTTTATGGCTGTTTTCAGTACAAGAGGAGCTTTCTTTCGCAATGCTGGTGCAAAGGTACAATTTTTCTGAGCAGAAAACAAGAATATGGCAAAAAAGTTAGAAAAAAAGTCTGTAAGTATCTGATTTATAGCGATATATATAAAATTGAATTTTGCATTTAATATCTTTGGAAAAACAAAGGTGTCATTAAGAGTGGGTGCACCCACTCTTAATGACACCCTGTAGGAACCATCCTGCAAAATGACACAGCTTTAGAAAGAACTTTCTTCAACTCGTTATCTATTTGATTTTCAGATAGTTATCACTCTAAAATTATTCAAACAGACTCAATTATTTAATATTAAAATCGGAAAAGCTTGCATATTAGAAAAATAATGCTTATATTTGCAGAAAATTTCAGAAAAAGAGATATTGAGGAGTAAGAGGGGAGCTTATGGTACAAGAACGCAACAGAATACAATTGCCCCTGGAAGAAATCAAACTTGCCTTCGCTGCATCCTGCGTGGAGGGAACGGCGAGAAAGCTGGGAGTATCTTACATTGAAATATACGACAGAATGAAAAAAGTTGACCTCATCAACAAGTTCATTCTGCCTCACTATGATACGCTGCACACGGAAAGCAGAGAATATCTGATAGAAGATATCATAGAATGTCTAACTAATTGGGAGAAGAAATATCTGAAATACAATGGAACAGAAGAAATATAAACAAATCGATACCAAGACTCCTGAGATACAAGAAATGATTCTCAGCTATCAGATTGGCGGTGTGGCCTACGAGCTGGCGCAGCGCCTGAACCTCTCTCCCGCTCAGGCTCTCGACATGTTCTATCGCAGCAAGACCTGTGCCCAACTGCATGATAAGCGCACGGGCTTATACCTCATGAGCAATGGCTACATTGCCGACGACTTCATCATGGAAATGCAGAGGGGATAGTAATCATGAATTCTTCATGTTTGTCTTTACATGCTAAATAAAAACAAATTCATTCTGCCACTTCTTTCCAACCATCTATCGTCCCCTTCTCTGATGAAAAATTGACTCCTACCAAATGGATTTTGCGAGAATCTCCGGCATATTCCCTCGCATATCCCTTGTCTTCTATTTGCTTCAATGCTGCATCCACAGAACCATCCAATTTGAATTCAAAAATATACACGTCATTCGGAGTCTCATACACACAGTCTGCTCTGCCTTGACTCGTTTCCTTTTCACGATACACCAAGTAACAACTCAACATCCTCAACAAGAGGAAGAAAGTATAGCCGAAATAACGTTCGTACTCACGTTCGTCATTTCTGCGACGCACACTATATGGAATACCCGACAAGAAAGCTGTCATCCCCTCCATAAACTCCTGTAATTTGCCTTGAAGCAAAAGATGTACAGAATGAATGAGCCATGAGGCAGAATCTTCCTTTGTCTTGAGATAGTCGTTTGCCAAGATCGTAAGCAGCCCCTCACGCACTTCATTATTTGGAATGTCCAGGAGATAAGAATGCGTGAACTTGTCGTAATCCTTGATGGTAAGGTAACCACTCTGGTAAATCATCGGCAAAGGCATTTCCACATTAGCCTTATAATCATCAAACTGGCTGGCTGCATAATACTTTCCTATCATCTCATTCAGGTTCTGATTGAAATGAGAAAGCAAGCGCACCAGATAAGTAGGCGTGCCACTCTTAAACCAAAAACTCCCCATGTCCATCTGATTGAAAGCATTCAGGATGCTGAAAGGATTGAAAATATCAACAAGGCGCTTTCCGAAATGATAACCGTCATATTTCCGTTTGAGAATATCCAGCATTTCCTCGTAACTACAGGCTTCGTTCTCGGCAAACTCCTTGATTGGCTCAGAGAAATATTTCGTCAGTTCTTCTTTGGTAATACCACAGATGGTCTCATAATTACGATTTAAGCTGATGTCATCAGGCTGATTGAACCCGCTGAACATGCTAATCTGAGAGAATTTCGTTACACCCGTCAGGAAAACAAATCGAAGATCTGCGTCTGCTCCCTTGAAGGTCGTGTAGAAAGACTTCATGATGTTGCGATGCTTTTCCTCCAACGTTATCATTTTCCCCAAATGTTCCACCTGATAGTCCAGATCAAGAACATCCAAGATAGGCTTGTCGTATTCATCTATCAGCACAACGCATCCCAGCCCCGTCTTCTCATGGGCAGCACGAAGTATTCGCTGGAAACGTAAGCCGAGGTCTTTATTGACAGACTGGATTCCATATCGAGTTTCCCAATCCGAGAGGATAGCATTCAATGCCTCCTCTAACGCCCCATCATTAGCATAGTTTCCTACACTGAAATCTATATGAAACACTGGATATTGCTTCCATTCCGTCTCCAAGGATTCCATAGCCAAACCCTTGAATAGTTCTTTCCTACCAAGGAAATAATTCTCCAACGTAGAGACAAGAAGGCTCTTTCCAAATCGTCTTGGACGACCCAGAAAACAGACGTGACCTTGTGCCAACTTATACACCAAGTCCGTTTTATCGACATAGACGAAACCACCATTGATGATTTGGTCGAAAGACTGCATTCCTATCGGATATTTCATTCTTGTTAAGCTTTTCCTTGTTATATGGGGCAAAATTAAGCATTTTCCATGAAATCACCAAACTTTTGACCTATGTTTTTCTTCTTTAACGCCTTTATTTCCACTCCTCTGGTGTCATTAAGAGTGGGTGTCATTAAGGTTTTACAATAAAAAGGGGGTACGGAGAATGCCTTCAGACTGTCTTCTACTTCATCCCTAAAAGCTTGTGCCCCAACCTGGACGGTTGAGAGCACAAACATGATTCCTAAAAACATCTTTTTTTGTTCAGATAATGATTATTTACTTTCATAATCTACCTATTAATTAATATTGAGAGAGATATATGTATTCTAATAATTCTGCCTGAATGTAGGGTTGTTCTGCATGACCCTGACTGGGAACGGCTGCACCCACAACTTGCTATCGGGAGCGATGGAATACTGTCCCAGGTCGCGCAGGTCGCGGATGATGGTCTTCTTGTACGCATCCTCCGTATTCCAGCGTCTGCGGTCGAAGAAATTGACGTAACTGCCGATGCACTCGATGAACTTGGCTTTCTGCAGCAGCGCCATGGCTTCCTGCTCGCCCGTAGCAGCAAACGGCGTATAATAATCAGGATCGATGCGGAAGGTTCTCACCTTGTTCACCAGGTCGAGTCCGTCCTGCACATGACCGGTGCGGATTTTGCATTCTGCAGCCAGATACATCATCTGTTCTACGGTAATGCCCCAAGGATTGCAATAAGCATCGCCATAGGCCTCCAAACAGCCTTCAATGCCGGAGTCCATCTCGCCATAATCAAGGTCCCAATAAGGTTCACCCGAACTCTGGGCATAGTCCTTCACATAGTCGCCCGGCTCGAAGAGGGCAGCAGTTTCCCAGCTCAGCTGTTCATAATTAGGATATTCATTCATATCGTAAAGAGGAGAAACATACAGGATGTTGTTGCTGCTGGAAGGTTTCAGTTCCCAGCGTGACGTAGTCTTGATGACGGAGCGGTCTTCTATCTGGGAATTGAGTTCCAGCGCCTTGCTGGCGTAGGTAAGTGCCTCATTGTATTTCTTCATCTGGAAGAGGATAAGCGCCCTGACTGCATTTCCGCCACAACGGGTGATGCGGCTCACATTGCCCCGAGTAGGCAGCAGGGCGATATTCTCGTCGCTGCAGTCGCTGAGCATCATGTCGTAGCACTGCTGCAGGGAGAGCTGGGGTTTCTGATCTATATTGGCATCTGTAGGATAAGCGATTCCGTTCTGCTCTGCCACTGTGGCTGCATCATACTGCGCAGCATAGATATTGGCTGCCAGAAAGAGATAATAGGCCCTCGAAATCTTCGCCTCAGCGATAAGGGCCGGCTTCTGCTGCTCGTTGCCCCTGCTGCTTCCTATCTTGGAGAGCAATACGTTCATATAGTTGACGTATTCATAGATGTTGGTGTAGCAGTAGTCTTTTGTAGAGAGCAAAGCTCTATCCACACTCTCATCATAAGCCAGATAGGCATAGGTGAGCGTCTCCTTATTGCGCAGACGGGTTTTTACCGTAGAGAAATCGCACCCATAATCTTCATTGACGAGGATGCCCAGATTTTCATTGGGATTGCTACGGATAGTCTTGCGATTGAGCAGCAGTTCCAGGTCGGCCGTCTTATCCAGCGTGGTCTCCCCCTCTGGCACCAGGTCCAGATCGCCGCAGGAAACACACAAGGTAAGGGCCAGCATGCAGGCAGCCGGCTTCCATGCCCTACTTATCTTCTTGATCATATCTTTTCTTTTCATAACTGATTCCTTTCTTGAAATTACTGATTTCTTTCTTGAAATTAAATGTTTACATTCAGGCTCACTGTATATGACTTCGGTATCTTGTTGCCCAAAGTTCCTGATGAGGCTTCTACACGCTCCGGATCAATGCCGCGATTATTGCGCACCCAGGTGCATACGTTGTTCATCTGCAGGCGGATGCTCATACCGCCCACACCGATGAATCGGCAAATCTCGGGGGTAAACTTATAGCCCAAGGTGAGACTGCGCAACTTCATATAGTCGGCATGATCCACGTTCTGATCGCAGTATTTCAAGTCGTAGATGCTCACATTCATGTAGTTCATCATATAACCATTGCCCAACACTCCCGAGCGCTCACTCTCCGGCATTCTCCAGTAATCGAGATAACTGCGCGGTACGGATGCTTCGTAGCTGAGACTTATATCGGTATCCCAGCGCTGTGCATCAGCACGGAAATAATGACCAGCATACCATACGAAACTGGCTCCGAGGGAGAATCCCTGCCAGGTGATTACAGGCATGATGGAGCCTGACCACTTCGGATCGAGGGAGCCGCTGAACTTTACATCTTCTACCTTGAAGGTGGTGGCGTAGAGGTCATTGCAGTAAGTGCTGCCGTCGGCTGCACGCCAATATAACTGCTGATAACCATCTTCATCGGTCTCTACATGGTCGAAGGCAAAGGAATAGAGCGAATTGATAGGATCACCCTCATGATAGCTGCCCAATGCCGACCAGCCGCTGGTAGGCTCATGATAGAGTTTGAGAATCTTATTCTTGTTGTAAGCCAGCGTAAAGTCCATAGATACCCCAACCTGGCTGCGGGTTCTCGCCTTGAGAATCTCGGCAGAGAGCTGCAGTTCCATACCCTTGTTCAGAGTCTGGGCATTGTTGGTATAAAGAGACGACCAGCCGGTGGTAGGGTCGAGGTCGATCTGTGCCAGAACGTCGGAACTCTTCTTATGATAGACATCGAAGGAACCAGTGAGACGATGGGAGAATACAGAGAAATCGAATCCCAAATCCCAAGAGGTGGTCTTCTCCCAGCGCAACTGGTCGTTAGGCGGGGTGTTCAGCGTAGCCTGCTTATCACCATGTGCTTCGTTGGTAGAAATACTGGCGGTAAGATAGGAGGAATAGTTGGAATTGATATTTCCCGTCACACCATAGCTCAGGCGCAGCTTTAACATATCAAGCCATGTGAGCGACTTCATGAACGATTCGTTCTGCGCATTCCAGCTGGCACCTACTGACCAGAGCGGACGGCTGCGGAACTTAGGGGCGGCTCCGAAGAGGTCGGCCTTGTCCACACGGTAGCTTCCACTAACCGAATATCTGCCATCGTAGGTATAGTTGGCGGTGGCATAATACGATTTGTAGCGATGCTTGGAATGCGTACTGCCTGCCACATCACTGGAGATGAACATATAGGCAGGAGAATAAATCGAGCCAAGATCAGAAGCCTTCAAAGTAAGCAAATCGGCGAAGTTCGTCAGTCCAGTATTGTTGGTAAGCGTCTGCTCATCATATCCGTAAAGGCAGCTGCGCACGCTTCTGCCGTAGGTCTGGCGATATTCATAACCCAGAATGGCGTTTACGGCGTGCTTTTCGGCAAACACCTTATCATAAGTGGCCTGCGAACGGAAGGTGAGATAATTGCCCTCGCTCGACTTCGTATCCAGCGTTCCTCCTTCCGGCATGTAGTGTTTACCGCCACTGGTAAAGAGGTTGTAGATGTGGCGTGAGGAATAGCTTTCACCATCAATGAGCGATTCGCTCCTGCCGCTCACATCCTCATACTGGAACATACCGCTCAACTTGAGTCCCTCCAGGGGTTTCAGATTGAGATGAACATAGGAGCGGGTGTAGGTTTCGCGGCTCTTTCTGAAATTGAGGTTGGCCTCATCTATTACATTGTAACCCTCATCCTTCAGACCCAAAGAGGGATCCTTGAGCGTAGGTTCACCCAGATAGACGGCTGCCTGGAGCGTGGCTGGAGTGCCATCGGCATTATACATGCTCTGATAGTCGTAGAATGAGGTAACTTTGCTATAGTCGTAAATGCCGTAAGCATGGCTCTTGGTGCGATTGTTGTTCAGCGTAACTCCGAAGTCCATATCCACCCACTTGGCTGGTTCTAGCTTGCCCACATACTGCAGGGAGAGGGTGTTGTCATACTGGTTCTTCATACTGGTATTATCACCCTTCCAATCCACAATCACGCTTGAATTCAGATACTTGCCCTTGGTGCGGATGGCGAGGTTGTACTGCTGCTGCAAACGGTTGTGGAGCATCAGGTCTTCCCATTCGTCACGATAACTGTTGCGGCTCCAGTCGGCAATGGTCTTGTTGTAGTCTGCATCGCTCACCTCGCCCAGATTGTGCTGAATCATCAGTCGCAGGGCCGGCGCCATCAGCTGACCACGCGTTCTGTAACTCTTCAGAAGCTGGCTGTAGGCATCTTCGTGCTGACACACCCAGTCGAAGTTGTACTGCTGCAATTCCAGCTGCTCGGCAGCATTACACCATTCGTTGGCATTATAGTCGGTGCGGTTGGTAGAAGTGATGTCGGCATTGAAGTCGATGGAAAGTTTCTCCTTCTGCGCCTTCTTGGTGGTGATGACGATGACTCCATTGGAAGCTCTGGCTCCATAGACTGCCGCTGCTGCCGCATCCTTGAGCACCGTGATCTGATCCACCTCATACTTGTTGACATCTGCCAGCGTGCCGCTGATAGGCAATCCATCTACCACGATGAGCGGACTGCTGCTTGCCTTGAGCGAACTGACGCCTCGGATGGTCAGGTCGCCGTCATAATTGACAAGTCCTGCCACCTTGCCCTCCAGACTCTGCTGCAGGCCCGACATGTATCTGTCGTTGATTTCCTTGGAAGAAACGATCTGGAACGAACCGGTGGCGCTCTCCTTCTTCAGGGTCTGATAACCTGTCACCACCACGTCGCTGAGCTGCTTGGAATCGTCTTCCATGATAATGGTAACGTGCTTGTAGGAAGCCTTGCGCTGGAAAGTTTTCATGCCGATATAGGCGTATTCCAGCATGGCGTCCTGAGGAATGTCATTCATCTGATATTCACCATTCTCATCGGTTACTGTGCCCATACGGCTGCCAGCCACCTTGACAGAAACTCCGATGAGCGGATTTCCATAACTGTCGAGTATCTGTCCGCTCACCTTGCGCTGCCCGGCGCCGGTCTGCTGAGTCTTGTGCACGATATTGATGCGGGAACCTTCCACCTTCACCGTATAAGGAGTGGAAGCCAGCAGCTGCTCTATCGCCTGAGGGGCAGGCAGATCTTTGATTTCTGCTGAAACCTGATAGTCTTTCAGCAGGTCGTAATTGTAACTTACCTTGTAATAGCCCGACAATTTCTCTACCTGATACAGGGTAGTAGGCAGAGATGCCTGGGTGCATTTCAAGCTGACTCTGTTGCCTTGTGCCATCAGTTGGAAGGCAAAAAGCGACATAAACAGGCAGGAATAGCCTCTCTTTCTCAGTTTTTTATCCATAACTTTCATGTTAATAAAACCTACAAAATATTTATTCTCTCTTTTGTGTCTGTGAAGACGTGAAATCGTGTCTCTGAAAGACTTGATTATGTCTGTGATAAAGACTTGCTTTGTCTGTGATAAAGACTTGCATTTGACTACAAGACGCAGGAAAAGCAAAAAGGGGACACAAAAAGTTACAGAAAATGCAGAAAAAGCGTTTTTTAGTTCACCTTTCCTGCATTTCCCTTTATTTTTGAATATAAATCATATAATTATCCGAACTTCTGTCATGTGATGATTCAAGAATCCGAAATCATAGGATTATCAAGAACTCAAATCATTTTATTTTATGGTTAATTCTTTATCTTGCAAAATGATGTTGACACCTTCTATTTCATTCAGTCTTTTCGTGATTTCTGAAACTGGCAGACTGCGTTCTGCCACAAAATGAATCTGGGTGTTCAGGCACGTCTTATTTTCAAACACAACATTGATGCCGTACCATCTTCCTATCTCCTTCATCACATCCAAGAGGGAAACATGATGGAAATAAAACAGTCCGTTCTTCCACTGCACCAGCGGATAAGCATCTACTGAAACAACCTTCATCCTGCCTGCCGAGAGAGTAAGCATCTCATCAGGATGCATCAATATAGCAGGCGCCTCATCCCCCTTTTTCTGTACGCTCACCTTGCCGGAAACCAATATCAGCCGGGGCGACCTACCTGCATACGCATTCACATCAAAGGCGGTTCCCAAATCGGTAGCTACCAGGGAAGCCGTCTCTACAACGAAAGGACATTCTGCCCGATGCTTTACCTCAAAATAAGCCTCGCCAGTAAGGTGCACGCGTCTTTCCTTGCCTGCAAACCGCTCGGGATAGAGTAGGGTGCTTTCGGCATTGAGCCACACCCTGGTGCCATCGCTCAACACGATTTTTCTGGAAGTTCCCCTACCCGTTTCCGCTGCCAGCATTTGCGGCTGGGCTGCTGGCTGGGCTGTTCTGACAGACTGCGTTTTTTCCTGAGAAGTAAGGTCTGCTGCGGAGGAATGGGGTGAGGAATGAACAGCGCCTGCACCAGATGATTTCTCGGCCACTACTGGCTGGGATGAAGAAAGCGAGGAATCCTGATCTCCCCCATATTTGGCAAACAGAAACACCAGCAATACGATAGCTGCCGCAGAAATGACTGCCTTCAGAAGGGTGGACATTGAGACAAGAAAGGGTCTGGCAGCCCCCTGATGTGAAAAGGCACAAGAGTCGGGAACTGGCTTGTCCTCCTCGAGTTGGAGCTTACCACTCAACTCTTTCCAAGCCAGCTCTGCATCAGGAGCCTCTACTTCCATCCTGTTGAGGGCGCTTCGGATTTCTCCCTCTTCCCGAACAGAAGCCATGCTTTCCTGACATTCTCTGCTGAATATATGGTGATCTTTATCCATTTATGCTTCTATTATCTATTTATCATTCTATCTTTCGGATTATCATTCTATCAATCAGGCTATTTTCATCAATCGGATGCTTTCTGACAATCAAACGATGAACACCTTAATTTAATAAGAATATGTTCCACTCTATCTATAAGACGTAAATCTAAAGGAAAAGGGGACAAAATCTAATTTTCTCCCTTCAGTCTGCCCCGCAAATCCCTCAAAGCTCTCTGCAATTGTTTCTTGATTCCCTCTGCAGAAATGCCCACAATCTCAGCAGCCTCCCTGTAGCTTTTCCGTTTCCGGTAGCAAAGGTCGAAGATGAGCCTGGTTTTCTCTGACATCTGGTCCATCGCCTCCTCTATCTTTCTGATGCGTCTTTCCCGTTCCTGCCAGGAATCATCTACCGAAACGAGATTGGACAACTCCTCTATGGGAATATTCCTGACTCCGGAATTGTGCCGATACCAATCGAGCGAATGATTGCGCACGCTGATGTAGAGATAACCTCTTAACTTTTCAAAGGAAACATCGCGATGGCTTTTCCATAGAGACACAAAGACCTCGCTTACCATATCCTGCGCCACATCTCTGTCGCCCACAATATCATAAGCTAAATAGAACAGTTGGGAATGCATTTCCTTGAATACAAGCTCAAATTGTTCGGAAGTTATGTTCTCTTTCTTAGACATTCGAATGCAAAAATAAGACTTTTATTTGATAATGCAAAATTTTAGGCTCATTATTTACACTCTTCCAGTCATTAAGGAAAGGCATCATGAAGGAAAGATGTCATGAAGAGTGGGTGTCATTAAGAGTGGGTGTCATTAAGAGTGGGTGTCATTAAGGTTTTACAATCACTTTATCCTTTATTTCACGCCTATTTCTTGCTTATATCAGAAAAAAGCAGTAACTTTGCACGACTTTTCTAAAGCAGCATCTTTGCTTTTTACAAACAATTAGGTTTAATTTTCTAACTATGGGCAATAATACTTCCATCACGGAACATAAAAGACATTACTATCGGGAACTCCTATGCATCGGGGTTCCGATCATCATCGGACAGTTGGGTACCATCATTCTGGGATTCGCCGACACGCTCATGATCGGACATCACAGCACGGAGGAACTGGCGGCAGCAGGTCTCGTCAACAATATCATCACCTTCATCCTCGTTTCCTACATGGGATTCTCCTATGGTCTCACCCCTATCATCGGAAAACTCTACGGCATGGAGAAAACGGACAAAATAGGACAAAAAGTGAAAAATTCCTTCTTCGCCAATATGGTGGTGGGCGTCATTTTCTCGCTCGCTCTGATAATCCTCTACTTCAACCTCCATCGCATCGGTCAGCCCGAGGAATTACTCGCGCTCATACGCCCCTACTTCATCGTCAACCTCATTTCGGTGCTCTTCGTGGGCGTTTTCAATACCCTGAAGCAGTTTCTCGACGGAATCGGAAATACCAAGGTGGCGATGTGGGTGATGATCATGGGAAACATCGTCAATATCTTCGGCAACTGGGTGCTCATCTATGGTGTGGGGCCTTGTCCGGAAATGGGATTATTAGGTGCCGGAATCTCTACCTTGGCAAGTCGTGTGCTCATGGCTGTGGCGATGGTGGGCATCATCGTCGGCACGAAGGAATACAGGGAATATCGCAACAATATCATAGCAAGCCGCATCAACGGGGCTGACTTCCGGGAGATGAACCGCCTGGGATGGCCTGTGGCGCTGCAACTGGCGCTGGAATCGGGCGCCTTTACGCTGAGCTGCGTGATGGTGGGATGGCTCGGAACGATTCCATTAGCTGCCCATCAGGTGATGATAACTATCTCCCAACTGTTCTACCTCGTACTCTCTGGTATGGCTGCAGCGCTGGCCATCCGAGTGAGCCATTTCGTGGGACAGAACGACTTTGCTGCCGTCAGGAGAAACGCCTACGATGGTTGGAGACTCAACCTGCTGTTCTCTCTCTGCATGGGCATTCCGGTGTTGCTGCTCAGACATCAGATAGGCGGCTGGTTCAATGATAATGTGGAGGTGCAGCAGTACGTGGCCCTGCTCATCATCATGATGATGCTCTACCAGTTTGGCGACGGTCTGCAATATACTTTTGCCAATGCGCTGAGAGGTATTGCCTGCGTGAAACCAATGGTGACCTATGCCTTCATTGCCTACTTCATCATCTGTCTGCCGTTGGGCTATACGCTCGGTTTTCCTTGCGGCATCGGTATCTTGGGCATTTGGATAGCCTTCCCATTCGGTCTCACCATCGCCGGTTTTCTCTACAAACACCGGTTTGAGAAGGAACTGAAGAAAATGGAAAACATTTTTTTAGAAAAAAATTTTGATGTCTGAAGGATATTTTGTACTTTTGCCCTCGTAGAATCATCCCTTAAAAGGGAAACCGGGGATTCTCATCGGGGGAACCGGCCCCCAGAAAATAACTTTTCTATAAGGAGTATAAGTAAACATGAAACAACAGATAGTCTATAACCTGGAAGAATTTGCTGCCAAATATCATCTGACAGACATTTATGGCGCCTATGCTGCCCACTTCGCCATCAACGGCGAGGAAAACAACTGCGTAAGCTCGGAAGAACTGGCAGAAATGGTGAAGGAACGTACGCTCTTCACCAAACTGCTACTACTGAAACAGGGCAAATGCCTGCTGCATTTCAACAGCAATAAGGACGAAGCCCAGGAAGTGAAAACGGGCGAATTTCTCATTGCTTCGCCTAAGGAAATCGTAGCGTTGAAGGAGGTTTCGCCCGACTTTGAGGCGGAATGTATTCTGGTGGACGAGCATTTCACCGACCAGCCTACCCGATACCAGCCTTCACCTGAAAAGATGAAAAGCATCGCAGATATTTTCCACTTCGTGAGAGACATTGTAAGGCACCAGCACATCAACAAGATTGAGATGATCAAGAGTATGTTCAACGTGCTCAAACTCATCATCGAGGAACTGCCCTACGAGCAATGTTCCGTTTCCAACGACTTGGAGCACAAGAAGGAAGTGTATGAAATTTTCCTACACCACCTCTACCGCTTCTTCCGCAAGGAGCGACAGATCAGATTCTATGCCGACAAGCAGAATGTTTCTGCCGCCTATCTCTCAAGACTGGTAAGGGAAATCAGCGGTTCTACGGTGAATGAGCACGTTACGTCACTGGTTTACAAGGAAATATGCAACCTGCTCACCCAGTCGGACATGACAATGGGGGAAATAGCCGACTATCTGAACTTCAGCGACCAGAGCGCCCTGACCAATTTCTTCAAGCAGCGGTCGGGAATGACGCCACTGGCGTATAGGGGAAAGAAATAAGAAAAAAATAAAAGAAAAATCTCCGGAAAGGTCTCTAAAAGAAAAGGAGAAGGGTTCTCCAAAAGAAAAGAGAAGGGTTCTCCCCCTAAAAAAAGAGAAAGTTTCCCTAAAAGAAAAGAGAAAATTTCTGGAAAACAAAATAAAAAATCAAAGCCTGCAAGCGGAATCCGAGAGAGAGAGATAGATGGATTCGCCTACAGGCTTCTTTAAAAGTATGTATATACTTGGATTCAATTAGTTATAGAAAGTGTTGTTTTTATTGATTTAACAAAGATTTTATCTTAACTTAGCAAAGTTTTTATTATTACTAAATGTATTTAGTATTAAATAGACGCCTATTTATCTCAAACAAACGTCTATTTTTCGCAATTATTTTCAGTTTTATTTCAAGTCTTGTTTTTCAACTTAAAAAAGTCTTGTTTTTCAACTCTTCATATCCCACATTTATTTCAATGTGAACTTATGAGAATGAAGCATTTCCTTAGGGTCGAGTGCCTTGTCGAGTTCCTCCTTGCTCATCAGTCCCTGCTCTATCACGATGTCATAGACTGAGCGGCCTGTGGCATGAGCTTCCTTGGCTACCTTGGTGCTGGCCTTATAACCGATAATCGGATTGAGGGCTGTCACGATGCCGATACTGTTCTTTACCATCTCATAGCAGCGCTCCTTGTTGACAGTAATGCCCAATACACATTCTTCTGTAAGGGTTTCGATGGCATTCTTCATCCAGGTAAGGCTCTCGAAGAGGCTCTCTGTGATGATAGGTTCCATCACGTTCAACTCCAACTGACCTGCCTCGGCTGCAAAACTGATAGTAGTATCGTTACCAATCACCTTGAAGCAAACCTGATTGGTCACCTCTGGGATAACTGGATTTACCTTGCCCGGCATGATGGATGAACCAGGAGCCTTAGGAGGAAGGTTGATCTCGTTCAGACCGCAGCGTGGACCTGAAGCCATCAGACGGAGGTCGTTACAGATCTTGGAAAGTTTCACTGCCAAGCGCTTCAAAGCTGAAGAATAGCTTACGTAAGCACCTGTATCTGGTGTAGCCTCCACCAAGTCGCTGGCAGATACGAAGTTCTCACCGGTCAACTTACTGAGGTTGGCTGCACAGAGCTTAGCGAAGCCCGGAACAGCGTTCAGACCTGTACCGATAGCAGTACCGCCCATATTGATTTCGTGGAGAAGCTTCACGTTGCGCTCCAGATTGAGGATTTCCTCCTCCAGGTTGTTGGCGTATGCGTTAAACTCCTGTCCGATAGTCATCGGAACTGCATCCTGCAACTGTGTACGACCCATCTTGATGGTGTCGAAATACTCCTCAGCCTTGTAGCGGAAAGCGCTGATAAGTCCGGTAAGAGCGCCCACAAGATGAGCATTCATGCGGATGAGAGCGAGACGGATGGATGTAGGATAAACATCATTGGTGCTCTGTCCGCAGTTGCAATGATCGTTAGGAGAAACATACAGATAGTCACCTTTCTCGCGTCCCAAGATTTCAAGGGCACGGTTGGCAATCACCTCATTAGCATTCATATTGACAGAAGTTCCAGCACCACCCTGTACCATGTCGATAGGGAAGTTCTCGTGCCACTTGCCGTCTATGATTTCGCGGCAAGCCTCAGCCATTGCTCCGGAAATCTCATCATTGATAACTCCGAGAGAATGATTGGTCTGGGCAGCTGCCAGCTTCACGTATGCAATAGCGATGATGAAATCAGGATAATCACACATCGTTTTGCGAGAGATATGATAATTGTTAATACCGCGCTGAGTTTGTACACCGTAAAGAGCGTCAGCAGGAACTTTGAGTTCACCTAAAAGGTCAGACTCTACTCTGAATTTCTTTTCGTCAGCCATAATGTTATGTCGTTTAAGTTAGTATTTATTCTATTAGTTATTGTCTCTTTTGCAAAGAAAATGCAAACGAGCGCAATGAAAGCTTGCTTTCAAATTGCCGAGTGCAGCTTTTCTTCTACAAAGATACTGCAAACCGAGAGCAGAGATGCAAGCTTGCTTGCAATCTATGCCGAGGTGCAGCTTTTCTTCTACAAAGATACTGCAAACCGAGAGCAGAGATGCAAGCTTGCTTGCAATCTATGCCGAGGTGCAGCTTTTCTTCTACAAAGATACGATGATTTTTGCTGAAGTTATTTATAAAAAACGAACCATTATTTGTAAAAAGCAAACTTGGTTTGATTTTTTGTGATTTTTTCAATTTCCACTACTTCAAACAAGGACATTTTCTCTTTATTTTTATCCTCGCAGGAAATAAGGGGAACTGAAATCTTAGTTTTCCTCTTTCAAAAGGGTTCTTCTCTATATATTATAAGCAGAAAGAAAAGTTCCTTCTCTATCTAAGAAAAGGAAAGACTCCTTCTCTATCAAAGGAAAGGAAAAGTCCCCTCAATAAAAACCAAGAGGATTCCTTTTTCCCCTCCTCTTTTAATAAGCCTTCAGCCTGTAGAGCATTCCGATCTCAATACGGTCTGTATTATAATCGGTGAGCCCGGAAGCCTTACTGTAATCATACTTGCGCCCGGTATAGGCGAGGAAGAGGCGGAGATTCTGCTGCTGTTTGCGGGCTGGATAATACTCGATGCTTCCCACGTAGCCAAATGCCTTGCGATAGTTCTTAAACTGCTCCGACTTGGTCATGTCGGCAGTCTCGTACATTCCCTTGAGCATCAGGTTCCAGGCTGGCGCAAACTGCCAGTTCATCTTGGTAACCCACCCCTGATAGCGCACCTTGCCCGCATAGAGATTACTCTCATCTTCTGCCAGCATGCTTGCCACTTCTCCGGAAGCTATCTTCATTCTGTCCAGATCATCATAAGACATGTTGTAGTCCAAGTACCACTGCAGTTTGTCAAGGTTCAGCTTCTGTCCCATGCGCAGGAAACGGCTGTACTTGTGCTTAGCCTGTGTGCGGAGCGTGTAAGACCAGCGGGTCTGCAACTTGCCATCGAGGAACTTTCCGTTCCATCCGGCACTAGAGGCGAGCGGATGATTGGCTTTCTCCAATGTCTCAGCAGGCTGATTCTCGCCATTGGCAACCTTGGCTTCTGCCCCGAATTCATCCTCCAACTTACCATTGTAGGTATTGCTTATTTCGGCAGAAAACTGCTGGTCGGGAGTCGGATTGTAAAGCAGGTTGATGGCACCCTTGGAACTGTCCACATTGTCCTCTATATCAGAGAACTGGTAGATGAAGAGCGGATTCTCATCAAACTCGAAAGCACCGAGAGCCTGGCACTTCTTACCGCCCTGCAAAGCCCAGTGGTCGTTGAATTTCCATCCCACCATCATATAGTCAGTAGCCTTGGAAAAATTATCTTCGCCCGACGGATTGTTGGCCTTGTTGAGTCGGTGTCTGAAGCGATAGTAGAGATTATCCGTAAGCCATCCGGTCATTTCTATTCGCAGATAGCGGTTGTTGAAACGGGAAGTCCATTCATCCGATCGTGAATCGTGGTTCATCTGGTAGCTGGCACCATAATTGATAAAGAAGTTGAACGCCTTGCTCTTCTGTTCGTGTTTCGCCACCATCTCGTAGAGCGACTTAATATCGCCCTCCTCACCACCAAGGCCATCATTTGTGCCCTGGGCCATTGCATGAAGAGGCATTGCAGCCATCATCATCACCACATATTTCAACGCATTTTTCTTCATCATGATTTTCAATTACTATTTTTAGCGTATTATTATTCCGAAATATTTATCACAGAGCGTCCTTTATCTGAATAACGGATAAACCCAAAAAGCTACATTCTCCAGCATTTCTGCCGAAGATGTAGCTCTTCTTTTGAATAATCATCATTTTACTTATTCATGCGTAGCGAAACGCTGCTCTGCCAGCTTCTCGTACTTAGTACCTGGCTTGCCGTAATTGGCATAAGGCCAGATGCTGATACCGCCACGAGGAGTGAAAATACCAGTCACCTCAATGTACTTAGGATCCATCAGACGGATGAGATCCTTCATGATGATGTTCACGCAGTCCTCATGGAAATCACCATGATTGCGGAAACTGAAAAGATAGAGCTTCAAACTCTTGCTTTCCACCATCTTCACATCAGGAATATAACTGATGCGAATCTCCGCAAAGTCGGGCTGACCGGTAATCGGACAAAGCGATGTAAACTCAGGGCAGTTGAAACGTACCCAGTAATCATTGCCCGGATGCTTGTTGACAAAGGTCTCCAGCACCTCAGGTGCATAATCCATTCTATATTCGGTTTTGGCTCCGAGAGCCTGCAAACCATCTTGTTTTCTATCCACTGTCTTGGTAAATTTTTATTTGTGAATTACGTAATTAGTTGAGACTGAATATCTTGAAGACATTATAAGAGATGTTGTTGTCATAAACATCCTCACCCTCATGCTTCTTGATGGCCTTGACCACACGGATGGTTACAGGCAACACGATGATTTCATATACTGTCTTGAGAATAACCTGCCAGAGCATGAGCCAAGGCAACTCGGAAGCAGGAACTACGCCTCCCAATGCCAATGGGAAGAAGATGATACTGTCGCAACTCTCTCCAGCCACGGTACTGAGAATAGCACGGGCTGAGAAATGCTTGCCACCATCACGAATCTTCATCACACTCATCACATAGGCATTGGCAAATGAACCTACGATGAAGGCTACGAAGGAAGCGGCAGCGATGCGTGGAGCCAGACCGAAAATGGCGTGGAAACCAGCATCATTGGTCCAATAAGGTGCTGCAGGAATCACATCACAGATGGCACCGAGAGCCACGAAGAAGAAATTCATGGCAAAACCTGTCCATATCAGCAGGCGGGCTTTCTGATAACCCCACACTTCACAAACGACATCATTGATAATGTAGCTCACTGGGAATACAATGAGCCCACCGGTCAGAGATACTGGCCCGAAGGCAATTTGCTTTGTTTCGAGCACGTTTGCCGCAATCAGACAAACGCAAAAGAGAATGCTGAAAAGCATAAACAGCACACTCACTTGAGTTGTTTTCTTTTCCATTTTTCTTGTTTTTTACGAGGTTTACCAAGCACTCAGATTTTGCTCCTGACAAGGTGGAAATCTGTTCACCATGCAAAAGCGGCTGCAAAATTACGATTTTTTCCTGAATTCTCCAAATTTTAGCATAGAAATGTAGGATTTTTGAAATTCCTAAAATACATAGTCCCACAGATTTCACAGATTTACACAGATTTTTTGAAACAAAAAAATAAATCTGTGAACATCTGTAATATCTGTGGGACATTTTTCGGGCGCACTGAATGTGACTTATAACACACCCTCTTATATATAATAATGTATAGGGATTACTCAGCAGCTGCTTCCTCCTGACGATCATCTACATTGTCGCCATCTGTTGGAGCCAAAGTTGCCTTGAAATCAGTAATGCCGTTCTTCACGAGGATATTGTACCACTGGAGCAACTTCTTGATGTCGCTATCGTGTACACGGTCACGGTCGTAGTTAGGCAACACCTCTGCGAAATAGTCGTGAAGTTCCTGAGCAGAGCACTTCTTATAGTTGAGGCTGCTTACCTGACTGTTCTCCTTCTTGCCTACACTCTCCAAAACCTCCCAGAGGGCGATTTCATCAGCATCTGTGTACATAGCGATGTCGCCAAGACTTGTTACACGGTCTGTAGCGAAAGCTGGAATACGTCTGTGAGTCTCATCAATAGTCTCCACGATGAGGTTTCTGTTTCCACGAGATACCAGTTTATAAAGGCCTGGCTTACCTGCAATTGAAAGAATTGTTTCCATTGTTCTTTTTATTTCTTATTTATTATTTCTTTGTTTACTTTTTCCTTTTATTTTTCAAAGAAGAAATTCTCCCCTCTTTCATTCGAAGAAGGAAAACTTCTATCGCTTCTCAGCAGAAGTCCTATTTCACCTGATTCAGGAGTCTGTCAATCTGCAGATTCAAATCTTCCTTTCCATCATTTCTGATTTCAAAATCACTCTGCAAAACGACATCAGCCTGAGGCAACTGGGCATTTATCCATTCCTCTGCTTTCTGGCGGGAAATCTGATCGCGCTGCATAATCCGCTGCAGACGGACTTCCTGTGGAGCCGTCACGCAGACCACATAGTCGAAACGGGTGCGATGAACAAAACCACTGTCAAAGAGAATGGCGCTTTCCAGCCAGTTCTTTCCGCTCTGTTCGAAATCGCGAGCCACAGCAGGATGAACCACATCATTGACTGCCAGTTTGTTGGTCTCACTCGCCAAAAGAAACTGAGCCAGAACAGGTTTCTGAAGCACTCCGTCCGCATAGACCTCATTGCCCACAAGCAGCTTTAGTGCAGCCTGCAACTGCTCATCGCTACGCATCAGCCTTTTGGCCGCAGCATCGCAGTCGTAAACCTCGATTCCACGCTTGGCAAGTTCTCTGCAAACAAAGCTCTTGCCGCTTCCGATTCCTCCTGTAATAGCTATTTTCATCAGATTCTACTTTTATAGATCCTCCTATTCCCTATTGCTGTTCAAGCAGATAATCCACCTTCTCCACATCAAGCCTTGCCTTGCTCACGGTTCGTGGCACACTGCGCAGCTGGAGCGTACACTTATCAGCCGGATTGGAAGACAGTTCGTTGTAATCGACAACCACCTTGAACTGGTCGGCACTGACAGTTCTGAACAGGCTGGCACCTATCGTAAATCTGACGGTGACACGGGACGGGAATGTGCGGAGCACCATGCCCAGAGGCATATTGATGGCCGTAATCGGAACATCGATTGTCTCTTCGGTCAGGACATCAGGATAAATGGAAAGGCGCACCGCATTCGGAACTATCTTGACGCCCACAATCTTCTGCAAGTGCACCGTCTTGTGGATCGTATCCTGCAAGTTGAGATAGTTGAATGGTTCTATCTCCACATAGCGCAACTGGTCGAGCCGCTTCTTGTTGGCATAAACCGTCACCGTGCCCGGCAGGAATTCTGTATGAGCCAGATAATAAGTCTTGCTCGTCGTAATCTTTCCCCTGAACTTGACAGGCACCTGCTTGGAAGCACCGTATGTGAAATAGAAATCCAGCTTTTCAGGCTTGACTGACAGAAGTTTGCTGGAGCCATAGAGCTGGCTCTGCACCTGCTTCACCATGTCGGCATTCGGAATCACGCCGTGCCCCTGATCCTCATCTGCATAAGTAGCAAACTTGAACGAGAGCGGCTTAAACCATTTGCCATATTTATAGGTAACCAATGTAAAACCCTTATCCCTCACCATAACCCGCACAGTATCAGCAGGTTCGTCGGTCACAACGGCATTACGAGGCACATTGACAAGGCGCACAGGCACCTCTAATTCTTCCTCATAAGTCTCATTGAGCACCATCATCAGCCAGAAAGCGCCGCTGAGAAAGAGAAAGAACAAAAAAATCAGAAACTCCTTGTTCAGCGCACTGAACAAAAAGTTTCTAATCACTTGCCATATTTTTCCTATATTATGCATTTGGAGTCTGAGCAGTAGCATCAGCGAACACGTAGCCCTTAGCTACAGTGATTACTACGCCACGAGCAATCTCAACATCTACAGTATTCTGCTCCAAGTTGATACGCTTAACGGTGCCATAAACACCACCGCCAGTAACAACCTTAGAACCTTCCTGCAGAGAGTTCTGGAATTTGCGGATTTCCTTCTGCTTCTTCTGCTGAGGACGAATCATGAAAAACCACATGATAACAAAAATTGCTACCATCATAACGAGGAAGCTTATATTACCACCACCACCTTGTGCTTGCAATAATAAATTCATAGTTGCTATTATTTAAAATGTTATTAATATTCTGTTTTCAACTTCAGTCTATCGACCTCAGTCAGTTTTCATTACGGAACTTTATCTTCCTTTCGGACCCTTATCTTCTGTATTCCTTTCGGACCTTTATCTTCTGTGATGTTCCTTGCGAGGAGGCAATTCCTTGGCAATGATACCACGGTCGATGAGGAATCTGCCGATATTGTCAAGCATTCCGTTCACATATCCGCCGCTTCGAGGAGTACTATACACCTTGGCCAAGTCAACATATTCATTGATAGTGACAGAAGCAGGAATATTTGGGAAATTGACCATCTCTGCAATGGCAATCTGCATGATAACCACATCCATGTAAGCCAGACGGGAGAAATCCCAGTTGCGGGAAGCATCACTCATATAGCGCTGATACTGGTCGCAATTGAGGATGGTAGAACGGAACAGCTTACGGGCAAAGTCACGATCCTCCAAATCTTTATATTCAGGAAGAAGTTCCTGGTCGGCCTTATTCTCCTGCTCGAAACGCTTGATGGTCTTGAGCACGAATGTGTCAACCACTTCTTTGTCATCATTCCAATAGAGACTCTTTTCCTCCAAAAGAGCATCCAGCTCTTCATTGCTCATCACGAAGTTCTTGTAGAACTTACGCCAAGCCTCACGGTCAGCCTCATAGTTGTCTTCCTCTGAAGCCATGTACTCCTGAAACACCTCGCTGGCTGTAATGTTGGTGTAGAGCTTGCGTACGAATTCAATGTCATCATCCCATGAAGAATGTTTCGCATCAATCCAATCACCCAACATCTTGTTTTCTTCCAACTGAACTGCAAAACGATTGAACGCAAATTTCTGCGATGGAGCCTCTGCCCCTTCACGCTGAGCACGAGCCAACTCCACGTCGTAACGCTTGCGAGCCTCTTTAGTGACAGCCACAATGAGTTGCAACATGTAGTTATACAAGTCGTACGCTTTAGAAAGACTAAACAACAATTCCTTCTCAGCATTATCCATGTTGTGATTGCCGTTTTGATAGTACGCATAGGTTAACTGTACAATCTTTCTTCTAATTAAATCCCTATTAATCATTCTCTAATAATTTAAAGGTTTATATTACTGTCGTTATTTGACATGGCAAAAATACATATTTTATATGGAACATGCAAGAAATCAGTGGATATTTTCTACTTTTTTAAGGATAGAAAGCCCGTTTACCCCCTTCTGAGTCCTCAAAGAATTACTTTTTAGCATTTTTTTCTTCATAAATTTGCTTATTTCAAATATTTGTTGTAATTTTGCACCCGCTTTTGCAAAGCTTATCCGTGTGATGGCGAGTTAAGGCACTAATTATTAATACTTAATTTAGAGTAACACAAATGAAAGAGATTAATGTAACAGGTCAGAAGCGTACAGACCTTGGCAAGAAAGCTTCTAAGTCATTGCGTAAGGAAGGTTTTATTCCTTGTAACTTGTATGGTGAGAAGAAGGGTGAGAACGGTGCTCCAGAGGCATTGTCATTCGCTGTTCCTTTCGCTGAGTTGCGTAAGGTTATCTACACTCCTCACGTATATGTTATCAACCTCATCATCGACGGTGAGAGCCACACAGCTATCATGAAGGAGATTCAGTTCCACCCAACTACAGACGCTCCTTTGCACGTTGACTTCTACGAGGTGAACGACCAGAAGCCTATCACTATCGGTATTCCAGTGAAGTTGGTAGGTCTCGCACAGGGTGTTCGTGATGGTGGTCGTATGAACCTCTCTATCCGTAAGATCAACGTAACTGCTCCTTACCAGGTAATTCCTGAGCACCTCGATATTGACGTTACTGAGTTGAAGATCGGTAAGAGCATCAAGGTTGGTGACCTTTCTTTCGAGGGTCTTGAGTTGGCTACAAGCAAGGCTGTTGTAGTTTGCTCTATCAAGATGACTCGTAATGCACAGCTCGCTGCTCAGCAGACTGCTGATGAAGCTGAGTAATCTTGCTTAGACAACCCGTAGATTTAAACTTTTTAGATTTTTCAAATTGGATAAATATTTGATTTGTGGTCTTGGAAATCCAGGCGATGAATACGCAGAAACGAGACACAACACGGGATTTATGGTATTGGACGCTTTTGCTAAAGCGTCCAATATTCATTTTGAGGATAAGCGTTACGGATTCGTGGCTGAAACTTCCCTCAAGGGGCGTAAGGTGTTCCTACTGAAACCTACCACCTTCATGAACCTCAGCGGCAACGCTGTAAGATACTGGCTCAACCAGGAGAAGATAGATCAGAAGAGACTGCTCGTCATCAGCGATGAACTGGCTCTGCCGCTCGGCGCTTTCAGACTGAAAGCCAACGGAAGCAACGGCGGACACAATGGACTGGGACACATCCAGCAGCTTATCGGACAGAACTACGCCCGACTGCGCATGGGCATCGGAAACGAATATCCACGCGGAGGACAGGTGGATTGGGTACTCGGAAAATACACAGAGGAAGACATGAAGGAACTGCAACCTGCCATCGACCTCGGTGTGGACATCATCAAAAGCTTCGTCCTGCAAGGTATTGACATTACAATGAATCAATACAACAAGTTAGGAAAGAAATGACAAATGAAAGAAACAGCAAGAATAGACAAATGGCTCTGGGCTGCCAGAATCTACAAGACACGCAGCATTGCAGCTGATGCCTGCAAGAATGGGCGCGTCACCGTGGGCGGCGTAAATAGAAAACCATCCTACATGATCAAAAGAGGAGATGTGGTCAGCGTGAAAAAGGCGCCTATCACCTACTCTTTTGAAGTGCTCGACTGCATTGAGCAACGAGTTGGTGCTAAAATGCTCTTTGCTGTCTATAAGAATGTAACCGACCCTAAGCAGTATGAACTGCTGGAAATGAGCCGCATCAGCGGTTTCGTGGACAGAGCCAGAGGTACAGGCCGTCCTACTAAGAAGGAACGACGGGCGCTGGATGCTTTCGTGGACCCAGCCATGTTCGGATTTGAAGACGAAGACTGGGAGGAAGAGGAATAAAAGTTGCGCAACCAGGATTCCTATTGGAATCTCATACGAATACAAGGGTTTCTGCCTGGATGCTCGCTACAACATCGGCTGCACCAAGGTTTTCGACAAAGGTGATGGTAACCACTCTGTATTCCAGTTGACACTCGGTTACAAGTTTGCTCTCTAAACTCAGAACTGAATAAGAATCATAGATTCAAAGAACTGTTTTTAAATGATAAATCAACGAGAACAGTTTAAATAAAAATCCCTCTCAACAAACCGGACATCGTCCTGTAAGTTGAGAGGGATTCTCTTTTGAATATGATTGAGTTTTTACTTTTCCTGATGATCCTCCTTGATTTCCTCTATATAGGAAACATCATTCGAAGAAGAAGGAGTTGATGAACTGATTTCTTCAGCCTTCGTCCACTTCCGCTTATTATTAGCTATCTTGAATGCATTGATACATTCCACAACACCATAGATGAGCATGGTCCAGCCGATGATGAAGAGCGGTGCCGAGGCTATGGCTGAAGGTTTGATGACAGCAAGCAAACCAATCAGGAGAATGATGGAAGGAAAAATCCAATAAACAATTCCCACACGTCCCAACTTGCGAGCCGTAGCAAGATTCATAAACTGCGTCAATGCGCCCATAATCAGAATGACAGAAAGAATGAACATCAGACTGTTGATGAACGTATTAGGCATCAGAGCCAAAATCAAGCCCAGACAGAGACAGCCTATTCCCACAATAGGAAAATGAGGAGTCAACCCCGTGAGCTGCTTTCCATTAGTATCATAAACAACACCTACTTTACCCGAATTCCTCTTGGCACTGAAATAGGTAACGATGGAAATGACTCCCGAGAGGAAAAACAACACACCGATGGCGATGGTAATCCAAGTAACCGTCTGTTCACGATACTGAATGAGAAGTGCACCTACGATAATCGCACAGATTGCACGGAAAAATGAACTATGTATTACTTTCATTGCTTTTTAGATTAATATTCGACAAACTATTAAAAAAACTTCTACAAAAATACAAACTATCTTTGATAAATCCAACTTTTTTTGTAATTTTGTTGGCAAATTAAGGATATTATGACAAAATTGTATTTAGTTAGACATGGTGAGACTGTAGATAATGCAGCCCAGATTATGCAAGGACAAACACCAGGCAAGTTAAACGCCACCGGCATTGCCCAAGCTGAGGAAGTAGCTCGCAAGATGGCCAATGACCACATTGATGTATTCATATCCAGCGATCTCTACCGCAGCATCCAGACTTGTGAGATAATCGCCCTATCTCATTTTCAGGACGAGAAATCCATGAAACAAGCCATGATTACAACCCCACTGATACGGGAGCGCGACTGGGGCGATTTCACAGGTAAGTTCATCCCAAGTCTTCCCAAGAATCCGAAAGACTGGCCAGACAACATCGAATCTATCGAAAAGATGAAATCACGCGCACAGAATTTCCTCACCTGGCTCAAGGTGACCTATCCCGACAAAACTATTCTTGCCGTAGGACACGGCATTATCAACAAGGCTATTCAGAGCGTTTATTTCAAGCGCCCTATGAACGAGATAGAAAAGATGGGAAACGCAGAGGTAAGAGTTCTGGTCTTATAATCTGCTTCTATTCCCCACCTTATTATATATATAGAAGAATCCAAACTATAGAATACCCAATATTCTATATGAAGAAGATTCTATATTCACACTTAACATTTCACATTTAACATTTAAAAAACCCTCTCTTATGGCAAACAAAATCGCTTTGATTACAGGAGCTACCAGCGGTATCGGTGAAGCATGTGCACGCCGATTTGCCCAAGGCGGATACGACCTGATTCTTACAGGAAGAAACACAGGCAAGTTGGAAATCATCAAGAAAGAACTCGAAAATGCTTACGGCATTATGGTCCTTGCATTGGCTTTTGACATTCGCAACCGTGAAGCTGCCCAGAAAGCCGTTGATTATATTCCTTCACACATGAAGAATATCGACGTACTCATCAATAATGCAGGTCTGGCTCGTGGACTGGAACCAGAATACGAGGGAGACTTTGAGGATTGGGATCAGATGATAGACACCAATATCAAGGGACTTCTCACCATGACCCGCCTCATCGTGCCAGGAATGGTCAGCAGAAATCATGGACACATTATCAATATCGGAAGTGTTGCCGGTGATGCTGCTTACGCAGGAGGCAATGTTTATTGTGCCACCAAGGCTGCCGTCAAGGCAATTACAGACGGACTCCGTATCGACGTGGCTCACACCAAAGTGCGCGTCACCAATGTAAAACCAGGATTGGTGGAAACCAATTTCTCCAACATCCGCTTCCATGGCGACAACGCCCGTGCCGACAGAGTTTACGACGGCATCGTACCACTCAATGGTGATGATGTGGCAGATGTGGCTTTCTATGCTGCCAGTGCTCCAGAACACGTCCAGATAGCTGAAGTACTCGTGCTGGCCACCCATCAGGCAAACGGCACCGTCATTCATCGCAACTAAGAAATCCTCGCAAACAGAAAACGATTGCGAATAAAAACTCGAGTAGGAGAAAAACTAAGCAGTTTTTCTCCTACTCGAGTTTTCCGACCTCTCACACCACCTTACATTTCAAACAGATTACCCGTTGCCACTGAATACGAAACCTTGCACTGGTTGCAGATATCAGTAATCGTAGCGCCACTTCCACTCAACGAGTAGAATACGCTCTCGCCTACCAACACATACTCCCAGGTGCGATTCATTCTATCCCCAGGCACCAGGGCATTGATTTTCTTGATCCATTCCACAGTAGCCGTCTGCTTCTGGCGCACGTTCACATCATCCACCTTGTCATCGCCCTTGGTCTCAATCAGATAAACCTTATCAGCCGTAGCCACGATGAAATCAGGATGATACGTTGCCATCAAGCCATCCTTCCTCACATAGAAGATGATGGCGAAAGAATGGCCATTCTCATTGATCTTCAGAAATCTTTCTACCTCGGCATCCCTATCCAGAAACTCGACGAATGCCTTTTCCAATCCTCCACCATGAGATGGATAACCCAGACGGGGATAGATGCACTTCTGTACCTCCACCGAGTAAGACTCTCTCATCTTGATGGCTCTGAGCGAAGAGAAATCCGTATGACTCACCTCAGCATTGATTGTTGTCAGGCGGTTCTGCATCTTATAGATGGCCACGGCAAACTGCTCCACGATATGCTTCGTCACGATGCCATCCTTAGCCAGCAATATCTTCCAGTCGTTGCCCTGGAACGGATTGAAAGGCGCGGAGAAAAGTTTCTCCCGGATATACCAGTCCATCACCTGCACCGTTTGGGCACCATTAATCTGAATGGTCGGGAACCCCTGGCGGCGACAGTTCTCAAAGCGCAGGGTTACTACCCTCAGCAACTTCTGCAGATACTCATTATATCCGCTGGCATTGAAGAGATTGGCCGTCACCTTATACTTGCCAAAGGTAGTCTTGGTCAGAGATTCCTGCGATACGAAGGTCTCACCCTCTTTTGCCAGGAACTTGCGGAGCAAAGGCAGCGGATACATCGTAAACGGCTCTAAATCATCCAGAGCTATCTCTGCATCCTCAAATTCATCGAAGGAATCATGCAGGATAACCGGCCATTGGAAATCATACTTCCCGTAATCCTCACGAAGTCCCACGGTAAGAATATCGCCTGTGGCTCCTCCGGCACCCACGTCGCCTTCATCCACAGCCACCAAGCCCTGATCCTGCAAATCATCATAGAACTTGATGAAAGCCGGATGCTCCACGATAGACAAGGTATCGATATAGGTGCGGGGAGGCTGATGATTCTTCAACACCCTCAGGCGGTCTTCACGCTTGATGTCGATGTAATCAGACTCTCGCCACATCAGTCGCAAACCTCTGCCCACCAACTGCTCCAGCAGGATTGGTGCCTGCGAAGAACGGAGCGGAACGAGCACACAGATATTGTTGACATCGAAGCCCTCACGGAGCATCAGCACGGAGATGACTACCTTCGGACTCTTATACCTATCTATATCGAAGAGCTTCTTCTTGATTTCCTGCCATTCCTCATCCTTCACCTCGCCCTGCTTGTTGCTGTCGATGGTAACGATGTCTTCATCTTCCAGACCTTCTGACTTCAGGAATTCTTCTACAAAAGGAGATACCGTGGTATCCTGGCAGACGATGAGCATCTTCGGGTTCTTAGACGCATCATTCTTCAGGAATTCTTCTTCCAGCTTGTTCAGCTTGGTCAATCCGGCACGGAGCATCATGCGCTGACCTTCGCTCAGCCCCACTACCTTTCCCTGCTCATCACGCTCGGCGTTGTAATCCAGGTTCTCCAGGTCGGTGAGTTCCTGCCGACGGTCGAGCAGCAGCAGCTTCACCAGTCCCTGCTTCATCGCCATAGGCAAGTCGAAGTCAACGATGATATGCGGGAAGAAGAGTTTCACCTGCTTCTCTCCGGCACCCTTTGTATCAAAAGGAGTAGCAGAGAAATCCACCTGTATGAATCGTGTGCCCTTGGTGGCGCTGATGGCATTCAAGCCTCTTTGCCATTCCACCTCCTCGGTTTCGCCATTACGCTTGATTTCGTGGATATGATGAGCCTCATCATTGATTACCATCAAATCCTTTAAGCCCGCCAGATATTCCAGTTCGGTGCCACCCAAGGCACGGCGGTCGAGCATGCCGAGGTCGTTGCCCGCCGACTTGCCCGGACGGATAGGCAACAGGTCGCTGATGATTTCAGAAGGCGTCACCATGCTGGAATCGTCCATTTCCTCATCCTGCTCCTTCTCTTCCATCTGATTTTCAAACAGATGCCAGTTGGTCAGTGCAATCAGCCCCTCGCCAGTGGTTTTCTTGCCGATGCCATCCTCCTTGGTCACCACATTGTTCTGGATAAACGAAAACACCTCGTCACGATAACGCTCGGGGATGAACACATCCTGATTCATGTAGTAGTCGTTGGTCTGAGGGTCGCGATACTCCTCGTCGCGCTTCTTTCTGCCGCAGAAGGCATCCAGCAGACGGTCGTAAACAATCAGACCCGGAGCCACGATTAGGAACTTCTGTGTAAATCGTCCACTCTCCACATCCTCATGCCGGGCATTCAGCATCTGCCAGATTATCAGGGCATGCATCACCCACGTTTTTCCCGTGCCCGTAGCCATCTTCACAGCATACTTAGGCATCTGATATTTAGGCTTGGCAAGCTGAGCCAGGTCGGCCCTATCCATCAGTTCCGGGATGATGCCCTGATAGGCATCCATCACGCAGTTTTCTCCCATCACTTCGTGCAGATAGATGATATTGAGGATAGCCTGTCGCTGTCCCTCATGGAAGTTTCTCTCACGCTCGTTGCAGAAACCCTCTCCAAACCAATAGTTCAAGAGCGAAGCGGTGGTTGGGGTCACCTGCTCCAGCATCTCCCCACTCTTCCAGGCTGCATTGACCACATCGGTGAGTCGATGCGCCAATTCCAAAGATATATTACTTGAATTGATAGCCATAGTCGTAATCTCCTATTCGTTCTTAACACTAACACTTCACATCCAGGATAACCTGACTCTCGAATCCGAACACATCCACCGCCTTGACGCAGACTTTTCGCTCGTCCTTATGCGGCATGGCAATTCTGGTGGAATATACGCAGTGCAGCGGGTCGCTGTCGTTATCCACGTTCTCACGATAATCCTGCCAAGTGCTTCTGAAGGTATCGCCATCATAATCAGGGTCGATGCTCCAATATTCTATCAGCGAAAGAGGGTCCTGCTCCATCACCTGCTGCAGCTTCTCCTTGTCCTTATCATCCAGCGGGATATTATCTGGCGAGAGCAGCACATAGTTGTTGAGACTGATGTCGAGTTCATCCTCGCCATTGCTGTTCATGGTTACTTGCACTGGGTTCACCACCAGATACTGCAAAGAAGAGAAGCGCACGGTTTTGTCGGCGATGAGCTTCTTGAAACCTTTCTTAGATAGCTTGTCGAGCAGATCGGGCGGAATCACCAGCACCTCTACATTGCTGTTCTTATATTTCTCGATGGCTTGCGAGATGTCGAAGGCAAAGTTCCAACCGAGCACGATAACTTTATCCCAGTCGCCGCCAAGCAGAGAGGCCTTGGCTTCTACGGCACGGCGAACGGTAGCAGCAGTGGTCAGGCGGTTAGGACTATCCACCATCACCAGGTTTCGGGTGCCCTTGACGTAGCCAAAGTTTCTGTCGCTCACCTGTTCTGGGGAGAATGGCAAGGCACCGAAGAGGCCTAAGACTACCTGAGAGAGATCGCCCACTCGGCGGAGTTTCTTGTTGTTATGGAAAGCCTCTTTCTGATAGTCGCCGATGCTCTGATAGAGGAACGGATTTACTTCCTGGTCGATGAAACGATTGCGCTGAAGGCACACGTCGGGAATAGTGAAGGCAGCGCCTGCATGGTCAGGAGATTATCACCATACACCAGACGATTCATCCAACTCCCCCCATCCAGGGCGGCATTGAATGCATTAGGGATATTGGGAACTTGTCCACGGAAGAATCCGGAGACATCCTTGCGAGGCAACACCAGCTCATTGGTCTGTAACCCAATACGTGTGCCACTGCTCAATCGCTCGATGATGCGCTGAGCCTCTTGCCTACCTTCGCTTGCAATGCGAGGTAGCTCTTCAATCAATGATTTTGCCATAGCATTAAAGCTTAAATATAGTTTTAATGCGTAGCATGCTATTCTTTAAAACGAAGACTCCACCAAGCACCCAAACGCAAGAACGTGGACAGTTCAACTCATCCACGTTCAGAGGTACTTGGCGGAAACCTATGTATACAGACAAGTCGAACGCCCACGTATATCGCAGGCGCTCGCACATTTATTCATGTATACATTCTTTCCACCGCCAAGTTTCCTGAACGTTTATCGAATAAACAGCAAACGCTATTTTTTAACCCACAAAAACAGACGTCATCGCCCGAGGGCGAATCAATCCAAATGCAAAGTAAATGCAAACAAGCACAATGAAAGCCTGCTTTCAAATTGACGAGTGCAACTTTGTTTCTGCAAAGATACTGCAAAAAAAAGAGATTACAAAAAGAATCGCCACCTTTTTAATATTATCCCCTGTTTTTGCTTGCGAAATCAAAATATTCTTCTCAAAATCTTTGGAGTATCAATTATTATCTGTAACTTTGCAAAGTGAAATGTTTAAAAATTACAATTATGGCAACACAAGTATTACAATTCAATCAGGCCCAACAGGCTGTGCTCAATGTTATCTCTTGTTTGCAGTCGGAACAAGACCTGGAAGACTTGAAACGAACATTAATAAAATTCATGAATGATCGCTTGCAGCGAGAAATGGATAAGCTTTGGGAATCTGGCGAAATGAGCAATGAAAAGTTGCAGGAAATGCAGTCTGAACATTCGCGCACAGCTTACAAATAGACAGACTATGCAGAGAAATATAGTCTTAGATACCAATTGTCTCTTGCAGATAATTGCAAGAAAAAGCAAGAATTATTTCTTATGGGAAGGATTCTTGAATGGAGACTATTGCCTTTGCTATACAACAGAAATACTAGAAGAATACGAAGAAATACTTTGTCTTAAAACAAATCGTTTAATTGCAACTATGGTATTGGAGATTATAACTCAAGCTCCGAATACCCAAAGAATTGATGCTCATTATCACTGGAATCTTATTACCCAGGATCCCGATGACAATAAGTTTGTGGATTGTGCAGTCTTTGCCAATGCCGATTTCATTGTATCTGATGATAAACATTTCAAAGAATTAGAAGACATCGATTTCCCTATAGTAATAGTAGTGAGATTAGAAGAGTTTGCCAGATTATACCGAAATCTTGATGCAAACTAATAGAAGAAACAGAATCGCTGCCTCCAAGCATCTCAGGAAAATGCAAGAAGACCATATCATTATTCTATCCGATTAATTCACAAAGAAAAATCCTCGCTACGAACACAACGATTCGTAACGAGGATTTTTATTGCTAAGACAATTTGCCTGAGAACGATTATTTGTCGAGTTTCTCCACCAATCCTGTCACATAACTGCAAAGGATTCCGATACCCTTCTCGTTTTCACCACCCTGCGGAATGATGATGTCTGCATAACGCTTGGTGGGTTCGATAAACTGCTCGTGCATAGGTTTCAGCACCTTCAGATATCTGTCCACAACCATCGAAACCGTACGACCTCTGTCTATTGTATCGCGCTGGATATTGCGGATGAGTCGCTCGTCAGGATCAGCATCCACGAAAACCTTCAGGTCCATCAGGTCACGCAGCTTCTTGTTGAGCAAAGTCATGATTCCCTCGATGATGATAACCGGCTTCGGTTCCACATGGATCGTTTCCTTCTCACGATTACATTTCAGATAACTGTAAGTAGGCTGTTCGATAGCAATTCCATTGCGCAAATCAGCCAACTGCTTATGGAGTAATTTCCAGTCGAAAGCATCAGGATGATCGAAGTTGATAGCATGTCGCTCCTCATCCGTCATTCCCGTCGTATCATTATAATAGGAATCCAGAGGAACCACAGCCACATAATGAGGAGGCAAAGCATCCACGATTTTCTTGACCACAGTTGTCTTGCCCGAACCGGTTCCTCCTGCAATACCGATAATCGTTATTTTATCTTTTTCCATAGATTCGTTAATATTAATTTATTGTACGCGTACATTATTATATATATAGAATAAACCCAGAGATCTCATCAGAAATCAAAGAATATCATCAAACATTCTCTTGTAGAAATCTGCTTTTTTCTCAACTGCCAAAGGATAAGCCCGGCTGCTGCTTGGCATTCTATAGAGCCTCAACGTGCGATTCTCGAAAGAAAACTCCACGTATCCTCCCATGGCAGGAGTCTCAGTAATACCATAATGTTCAGAAAACACCTTGGTAGCCAACTGTCCTGCCGTCAGCACCGCTTTACATTCCGGCAAAGCTCGCAGCATTCCATCCAGATCAGACGGTTCCACAATTTTCAAATCCTTGTCAGAAGCCGTATTCTTGGTACGAATCACTTTCTGCGCCGTATCAAAGAGAGCAACTCCCTTTTCCCCAAGAAATTCCTTGATAGCCTCCAGCCTGTATTGCTTATGCTCTACATCCACGAAATGAAGTTTATCTCCAAAAAAGATAATTCCAAAGATGCGCCACATATCATTCTGGAAATTAGGATAATACCAGGGAATGCACCAGCGCTTGGGTGAAGGCGGGAATGTACCGAGCATCAGGAGATGCGCATTCTTGGGTAACCAAGGTTCGAAAGGATGACTCTCTATCATTTTCTTTCCTTATTTTTTTTTACTTTTTTACCTTTTTACCTTTAAAAATCACTTCACTTCCTTAACCAGGTACATGACTACAGGCAGGTGGTCGCTGAAACCATTGAGCCATCTGCCACCAGCCTGAGTGCGCAGCGGAGCACCCTTGTACTGACCTTCCTGCTGGATAAGATAATCGCGGCGGAAAACCTGATGAGCAAAATACTTCAATGTAGAGAAATCCTTATTCTTAGCATCCTTGTTGAGCAGGTTTGGCGTAATCACTATCTGATCGAAAAGATTCCAGTTGCCATTATAGAATAAGGTGCCCTTACCCTGCTTGGCCAAAATATTATACCATGGATTGTACATATCGTTTGGTCCAACCTGACTGATCTCCGGTTTGGCACTCAACACCTCATGCATACTCTTATTGGTAGGATCATCATTCATATCACCCATCACAAACACCTTCATATCCTTGTTGATGCGAAGCAGACTATCCTTGACAGCCTTGGTTTGGCGGGCACCCGACTCCCGATAGAACGGACCAGAGAAACGGCTTGGCCAGTGACAAACGATGACAGCCACATCCTCACCTGCCATTTCACCACGAACAGTGAGGAAACCACGAGTATAATAAGCACTGTCCTTTGCCTTCTCCTGAACATAAGGCACTAACTTTACATTCTTCACAGAGAAGAGAGAAGGATTGTAGAGGAAAGCACAATCAATGCCACGACGGTCTGGACCCTCTATATGGCAATATTTCATATTACGGGTCTTCAGAGGAGCCTGCTCTATCAAGTCGTCCAGCACCTTATGGTTTTCCACCTCTGACAATCCGATGAAAGCACACCCCACCTTTGGCAACTTATCCGTACCCATGTCGGCAAGCGCCTTGGCCATGTTGCGCAACTTATTGGTATATTTCATTCCGTTCCATCCCTTGGCAGGAAGATATTCATAATCATTCTTGCCCTCATCATGGCAAGTATCGAAGAGATTCTCCTGATTATAAAAACCTACTGCATAGAGATTGAATCGTTTCTGCCCTTGAGCAAAAGCAGCCAGACTGACTATCAAGAAGGCCGCAAACATCAATACATTTTTCTTCATAAATTTATTTTTTTATTTAGATTATCAAAAATCTTAAGTTAGTAAATGTGCGAAAACTCGCTATCTGAATGCAAATATCGGCATTTTATTTGGAAAAACCGCATACTTAATCAAAATTTAAACGAAAAAACTTTTAATTTTAAAAAATATTTTGTTACTTTGCAGACATTATTAGTAATTAAACTATAAACTATGCAACAAAAGGTAAAATTAGCAATGCTTGCGCTCTGTTATGGTCCGCTGGCTTTTGCACAGAATGTTGAGCAAAAGGCTGCATCCAACCTGGACGAGAACGCATTCACATTCACCGAAGCACAGTTGGGTGAGGATGATGACATGTCTCAGAATGTAACCATCCTCAACTCTACCTCTAACGTTTATGCATCGGAGGCAGGATTCCTCTTCTCTCCTATGCGTTACCGTTATCGTAGCTTCAATCAAAAGTATAACGAGGTTTACATCAATGGAGCACCTGTCAACGACATGGAAAGCGGTCAGTTCCGTTTCTCCAACATCGGTGGCTTGAACCGTTTCTCCAGAAATGTAGATTTTGCTTTGCCTTTCGAAGGAAACAACTATTCTATGACAGGCATGGCTGGTAGCAACAACTACGACTTCCGTGCCGGAAGCATGCAAGTGGGTCAGTATGCCTCAGTTGCTGCTGCCAACAGAAATTACACACTTCGTGGTCTCTACACTTACAGCAGCGGTTTCAACGACCGTGGCTGGGCATTCAGTGCCGGTCTCACCTACCGATGGGCCAACCGTGGTTATGTGGAGGGTACATTCTACAATGCTTTATCTTACTACATCGGTGTTCAGAAGAAGTGGAACAATGGTCACTCCCTGAGTATCTCTACCTGGGGCAACCCTACCGAGCGCTCTACCCAGGGTGCTTCTACCGACGAGGCTTACTGGCTCGCCAACGACCGTTACTACAACCCTTACTGGGGTTATCAGAACGGCCACAAGCGCAATTCGCGCGTTGTCAACGACTTCTCCCCTTCTGCTATCGCAACATGGGACTGGGACATCAATGATAAATTGAAACTCACAACTTCTGCATTTGCCAAGTACTCTATGTACAAGAGCACCAAGCTCAACTACAACAATGCAGAGAACCCACAGCCAGATTACTGGAAGAACATGCCAAGCAGCTACTATGACATCTGGAATCCTTCTTCTGTCAACAACAACCCTGATACATGGCAGAGCTGGAAGAACTCATACGATTTCTGGACAGCAAGCAAGGCTAACCGCCAGATTGACTGGGACCGCCTCTACTATGCTAACGAAAATGCAGCAAAGGCTGGCAACGAAACAATGTACTACATCCAGGCTAAGCATAATGACAACTTGAACCTCACCTTGTCATCTACGCTTACTGCAAAGGTAACCAAGAACTCCAAACTGGTGAGCGGCTTCATCTTAGCCAGCAACAGCAACCGCCACTACCAGACTTTGGAGGATATGCTTGGCGGCTCTCTCTTCCACAACATCAATAATTACGCTCTCGGAAAGTATCCAGCTACTGATCCAAGAGTTCAGTATGACTTAAACCGTCCTAACGCCCCAGTCAACGAAGGCGACAAGTTCGGTTACGATTACAAGATTGAAGTGATGAAGGGATTGCTCTGGACATCTTACACTGCAGAATTAGGCAGATTCCAGACTATGTTCAGCGCAAAGTTGGGTCAGACCAATATGCGCCGTCATGGCTATATGCGCAATGGTATGGCTGCAGAAAACTCTTATGGCAACAGCGGAATCGCCAGAATGGGCGAAGGTGGTGCCAAGGGTAGCATCAGCTTCGATGCCGGTCGCGGTCATGCGTTCAAATTAGGTATTGGCTACGAGTGGCAGCCACCTAAGGCTAACACAGCATTCGTATCTCCTGAGATCCAGAATGACTTCGTGAGAGATCTGCATGATGAGCATATCTTCAGCAGCGAGTTCGCTTACCAATACCAGAACTCATGGATGCACGCCAACCTGAATGCATACTATAGCCGTCTTGACCACGTTACTGAGTGGCAGAACTTCTACAGTGATATGGACAACTCGTTCGTATATTTCAGTCTTCCTGGTTTGCAGAAGGAATACTATGGTGTAGAATTGGGTCTCGACTTCAAACTCACATCTTTCCTCAACTTCAAGGCTATCGGTACTTTGAGCGACAACAGAATCCTCAAGGATATTGAGACTACACGTTCTGAGTCTGTCACAGGCGACTTGAATACTGAAATGACATATATTAAAGGTATGCGCGAGAGCGGAACTCCTCTCAACGTAGGAAGCCTTGGCTTGAGCTATCATGCTGGTGGCTGGTTCATCGACCTCAATGCCAACTACTACGACCGTATCTACCTGTCATACGCACCTATCTACCGCACCCAGTCTGAGTTGTCTCGTCTCAACGCATTCGACAACTTCGGCAACCTGATGCCAGGTTATACAGACCAGGCTAAGGGTCATGGTGGCTGGATGGTTGACGGCAGCATCGGCAAGAGCGTACGCTTGAAGCACGGCAGCTTGAACTTCAACTTGATGATTACCAACATTCTGAACAACCAGAAGATTGTATCTGGCGGTTATGAGCAGAGCCGAAGCGATTTCTCAGGTAATGGTGAGAGCAGCAAGGAGCGCGTTTACAAGTTCTCCAAGAACCCTAAGAAGTATTACGTATTCGGAACAAATGGTATGTTCCAGGTTTCTTATAGATTCTAATAAAAAGGAAAGATATGAAAAAAATATTATTCATAGCAATGGCTTTTGCCAGTATGTTTTTTGCATCTTGCATGGGCGATGGTTATGCTGATCCTGATAATACGATCAAGGTGCCTGCGGCTCCTGTCGGTGACAATAATATCAAGGAGAAGAATGTCATCACAATTGCACAGCTGAAGGAAGACTACAACAGCCTCATTGCTAATAAGAGATATGAACAGATAGACAAGGACATCCAGATCAAGGGTTATATTACCGGTAATGATCTCGGTGGAAACCTTTACAACGAGGTTTGTCTGCAGGACGAGACGGGTGGTATCTTGGTTTGCATCAACAAGGGTGCTCTCTATGGCGAACTTCCTGTTGGTCAGCAAATCCTCATCAATCTGAAGGGCCTCTACATTGGTGGTTACGGTTCTCAGGCTGAGTTGGGCGGTGTCTATACCAACAGCACTACGGGTGCACAGTCTATCGGTAAGGTTGACCGCTACGAGTGGAACAAGCATTTCAAGATTTTGGGTTCTCCAGACGCAGCCAAGGCTGAAAGTTTGGTAGAGGTGTTCGACAAGACCAAGATCAAGGATGCTGACTATCTGAAGTCTTGCTCTGGCAAGTTGATGCGCATTGAGAATGTACAGTTCTCTCAGGCTGACGGTAAGGCCGTCTATGCCCCAGAGACAGAAAAGGACAAGACCAACTGCGTGAACCGCAACCTGACTGATGCAGAAACCAAAACACCTATCAGTGCTTCCAATCTCTTGGTTCGCACTTCAGCTTATGCCAAATTTGCCAATGTCGCTTTGCCAAAGGATCCTGTCAACATTACAGGTATTTTCACCCGTTTCAACAATGTTTGGCAGATTCTGATCCGTACAAGCAATGATGTAGAGACTGCGCTGAATGTTCCTGGTGGAACCAAGGAAGAACCTTACACTGTGACCAACGCGCTCAAACTCATCAATGCTGGTAAATATACAACGGATAAGGTTTATACTACCGGAATCATCTGCGAGGTAGGTAGCGTTGATACAGGCTCGTATGGTAATGCTACATATTCTATCTCTGAAGATGGAAAGGCAGTTACCGGCAAGATGATCAAGGTATTCCGTGGCTTCAATCTCGACAACCAGAAATGGACAGAAGAGACAAAGGGCACCCTTGCCGTAGGAAAGAAGGTTGTCATCTGTGGAGCATTGACGATGTACAATGGCACTCCAGAAATTGACAGCGGAAACTACCTCATCTCTATCAAGTAATTCATCCATTAGAAATTTTTAAATAGAATAACAATATGAAAAAGATTATATATTCATTGTTTGTGTTGGCTATGGCAGCCTTTACTTTCAGCAGTTGCGAGGACGTTCCTGCTCCTTACGACATGCCTACTAAGCCAGAGACTCCAGAACTTTCAACAGATGGAACTGAAGCCAACCCATATACAGTAGCTGATGCAAAGATTGCAGCTACGGGTACTAATGTTTTCGTAAAGGCTTTCATCGTAGGTTATGTACCTGACAAGGCCCTGAATGAAGCTATCTTCGGCGATGCTGCAAGTGCAGAAAATGCTCCAACAAACATCTTGGTCGCTGCAAGTGCAGATGAAACCAACGTAACAAACTGTATGCCAATCCAGTTGCCAGCAGGTGCTATTCGTACTGCACTCAACCTCAAGAACAATCCTGGCAACTTGAAGCAAGAAGTGATTCTCTGCGGTAATATTGAGACCTACTTTGGTGCAACTGGTTTGAAGAGTGTTGCCTATGCTAAGATTGGAGCCAAGGAAATTGGCACAAAACCTGGCGGTTCAACCACTACTCCAGATACTCCTTCAACAGGTAAGGGTTCTGCAAGTGATCCATACACCGTAGCAGAAGCTATCGCAGTCATCAAGGCAGGTGCTCCTACCTACGAGGTTTACTTGACAGGTATCATTTCTGAAGTTGATTATTACAATGAAACATATAAGAGCCTTTCTTACTACATCTCTGACAATGGTAAGAGCAAGGACATACAGGTTTATTCTGGTAAGGGTTTGAATGGTGCAGACTTCACATCTAAGGATGATTTGAAGGTTGGTCAAAAGGTAACTATCAAGGGTATTATCAAGGCATTCAATAAGAATGGTACCGATATCATGGAGGTTGACAAGAACAGCACTATCATCAAGATAGAAGGCGAAGGCACTGGCGGTGAGGTTACTCCAAAGCCAGAAACTCCTGATACAAGTAAAGGCATCAGCATCGATGGTACTACCGTTACTTTGACCAATAGCGCTGCTACTGCTGGCGAGAGCATCAAAGTTGATTTTTCTACCCTTGGCTATCAAAACCAACAAGAAGTTGAGAAAATCGAATTGTCAGATGGCACCATAATCAGTTTCGACAAGAACGGCGAGTCTAATGGTCCTAAGTATTATAATGCAACCAAAGGCATCCGTGTATACAAGAACAACAAGATTATCTTCAACGGTAAGAATACCATTGCCAAGATTGTCATGACTTGCGACAGTTATAGTGGCACAAACTATGTAGGTAACGAAACTGCTACCATTACATTCTCAGGCAACACCGCCACATATAACAATGTTTATACAGAAGCAACAGGTGGTGGTGTTCAGCTTCGCATAAAGACCGTAGAAATCTTCTATGCCAAGTAAAGAAAGCAACATCACATAAACACATACATTTCCCCATTGTCTCTCATCAGGCAATGGGGATTTTTGTTTCAGTAATGTTCCAGCTATGCCCTTCAAGCGGTCCCTCGATGAACACGTGATGGGGAACTGGTGAACAAGAGACGAGCAACGAGGGATCACGAGGCGGGCAACGAGTGCCCAAACCGAGGACCACAATTTGGGCAACATATCTGTGATAATAAAAAAAAGAGTAAAAGAAAGAAAAACATCAGGAAATATTTGGCAGAAAGAAGAAAAAGTCGTAACTTTGCACCCTGTTAAGTGTAAAGGCTATAATGGGCATGCACCGAAAGGACATGAGATGATGCGAAGAACATCCCCATAACGTCTATTTTTAATAACCCAATAAAAATAAAAAAGAAAAATGAAAAAAGGTATTCATCCAGAGAACTATCGTCCTGTAGTATTCAAAGATATGTCTAATGGCGACATGTTCCTCTCTCAGTCAACATGCAAGACTAACGACACTGTTGAGTTCGAAGGCGAGACTTATCCAGTAGTAAAGATTGAAATCTCTAGCACTTCTCACCCATTCTATACAGGTAAGAGCAAGCTTGTTGATACTGCAGGTCGCGTTGACCGCTTCATGAACCGCTACGGTAAGTTGAAGAAGTAATATACCTTTTCATTTAAAGGATATATTATCGCAAGATACAAAAGTGCGTTCGAGCGTAGTTGCATATACGCTGGTACGCACTTTTTTCGGTTTTATGCATTTCTACGAGAATGACTATTTTTATATTACAAATTATATACTAACACGACTTTTATGAAACGAATCAAGATTTACCTTTTAATGCTTCTCGCTGCACTCACAGTAGGTAGCTGTGGAAGCGATAATGACGGTCCTGGCAGTGGAATTGTCAATACGAATAAAAACATCAATGTTGTAACCCCAGGAATGCCTGACGAAATCACACGTTTGGAATTTCCAAAGGTGAAAGGTGGAACAAGTAAAGTCATCGTTCACGAAACTGCTCAATATGGTGTCAACTTCTGCACAGAATTTGATACTAGTAAGAAATCACAGCGATGGAGTTGCTATGCTGTCTATAAGAGTAACAACCTGAAAGGCTGGAATAGAAAGAATTGGGAAAAAAATCCATCTTGGGATGGTAAGACTTGGCACGGAGATCCTTTCCAGATAGACCCAGAAATTCCTGCTAACTTGCAACCAAGTATTAAAGAATTTAGCTCTTCCAGCATGCCAAGCGAAGGAATCACCTACTTCCAGAGAGGACATATCGTTGCTTCTGAAGACAGAATCTGCAGCATGGATGTAAATGGACAGACTTTCTATATGACCAATATGCAGCCTCAGAGAGGAGAATTCAATACCGGCATTTGGGAAAAAATGGAAGAAAAAATCAGAAGCTTTCTGACATACAATATGAGCACTCAAGCTGCGTATGCCAATGATACTATGTATGTCTGCAAAGGTGGAACCATTGACAAGTCTGAGCAGATTTTGGGCTATACTAAAAATAGATTTATAGTTCCTAAATACTTCTTTGCAGCAGTCATGATCAAAAACAAATCCGGTCATAAAGCCATCGGATTCTGGTTTGAACACAAAGATTATCCTTCCACAGAAAAGTTGAGCGCACATATTATCAATATTGCCAAACTTGAGGAGCTTACTGGTATTGACTTCTTCTGCAATCTTCCTGATGATGAGGAAAGACAGGTCGAGAACGTAAATATCACACCATCCTATTTACAAACTGTTTGGAAAATAACAAACTAAGTTCTCTGATACTTTACAACATTTCACAATACAGAAAAGTTAAGAGGATGCATCGAAACGATTCGTTTGATGCATCCTCTTAACTTTTCCTCCAACACAAGGTTTATCTTCTGCTATTAAAACGAGAAGACGTTCCCTTAATCGGACTCTGACAAGCAGCCTTACCAAATGATTTATGCTCAGTTACGTCTGCTCCACGAGTCTGAGCCTTGGCATTATTGGTATCGTTCAAGCGCTTAAAATCAAAATAGATAACATCGCCCTTAACGCTTCCCGTGCCTATCATATAACCGAAGAAAGTATCATACCCCTTCTTGTCTTCATATCCCAAATGGAAACCAGCCTGAGAAGAACCGTAGTCTAACACAAAGGTTGCCCCACTATTCTTGTACTTGATATAAATATCTCCATTATCCTCTATGTACCAGGAGAAATCCAAGGTCTGGCTCTCATCTTCAATGACATTTCCTTGGGAATCCAAAAGATAATCAGTCTCCACACCCTCTCCACTATAAGATTTTGAATTCTGATTATATTGGAAGAACTTCATGGTCGTATAATAAACATCTGTGCTACGCGATTCACCATCCTCATTGATATAAGAATAATCCATCTCACCGCCCCATTCTCCACAGAGTGTCTGGGCCATTGCCGTACGTTCATCACCGCCCTGGTTGTTCCCATTACCACCCTGATTCCAATAATCATTATTCCAGTGCCAGTCGCCATAGTTATTGCTCCAGCCGTATGGATCGTGCCAATAACCATCATACCAAGGATCATCGTCACAACTGACAAATGTCATGGATGCTACTGTTATCGCAGCCAACATCAACAAAGATTTTATATTTTTCATATCTCGTTCCTTTCTTTTTAATCTGTTCCCTGAGGAAACAGCAAGTCTCTTTACTTATTCTTATAATTGACCACTCTTCTCAGATATTTCAGCGAATCAGAATCTGAGGAAGAAGCACGGGTATCATCGAAAGTTCCCTGATGAGGCTTTGCCCAACCATATCCCCAGGAATCATACCAATCATCACTATCATACCAGTCATAATTCCAACTGTTAGGAGAAACCGTCTTCACCAATCTGAAATCCGCGCTGCTATTTCCACATTCAACCGTTCCGTAGAAATAATCATTATCCAAAGAATAGTTATAAATCGTAGCATACGAGTTTTCCTCTATGAAGTGAATATTGATGACACCATTACTCACTGCCCACTCTATGTGATTAGCAACATAATCCCAAGGAGCATTGCTGTATCGGTCTATCCAATACCCCGTTCCGTGGTCGGAATAAGAGTTGCTTGGAACAAACGTTATCTCAGAAGTGGTAGAAGCATAATAACGATTATCATACGTCAAACCAATATCCATATAGCCTTTCCAAGTGCCATATAAAGTATCGCCAATGTCAGCGTCCTCATCGCAAGATGTGAAACTGAGGCTCATCAAAGCCACGATAGCCATCGTCAAGAGAGTCTTTAAATTTTTCATATCCATATAAGTCTTTAAATTACATTTCTTTGTTTATTTGCTGCAAAGATACGCCAAATAATCATACCAACAAAGGGTTTTTAGGAAAAAAACAGGGAGAAATCCCTATGATGTAATGGAATATCCCTAAACAATTTGGAAATTACAAGTTTTTTGTTTACCTTTGTCCAAGAAAAGCTGCACTCGGCAATTTGAAAGCAAGCTTTCATTGCGCTCGTTTGCATTTTCTTTGTCGAAAATATTAACTTAAGAATATGACCAGAAGAATCATACACATTATTATATTAGGGCTATTATCAATATCCGGATATTGCGGAACACCCTATTGTGACATCAGAAAGTTCTCTATTCTGGATGGACTTGCTGCCAACAACATATCAGACTTATGTCAGGGAGCAGACAACATGATGTGGTTTGCTACCTATAATGGTCTGTCATATTATGACGGCTATACTTTCCACACCTTCCGTGACTTACCTGATAACCAAGATCTCCTCAGTACAAATCGTATTCGCAATATCTTCCCTTGCACCAACTATGACCTTTGGTTTATTACATACGACCGTCGCCTCTACATATATGATACCCGTTTGTGCAACTTTGTAAACATAGAGGATCAAATCAACGAGAAGTTCAACATCCATCTCTATGCCGATAAAGTTTACACCCTAAGTCCAAAAGCAAGTTGGATAACTACAGTTGACCACAAATACGCAATCAGAATTTCAAAAAAAGAATTTACAGACGACAATCCAAAACTCATCATGGGAGGAACCCAAAGCCTGCCAAGTGGAAATATCTGGTATATAACCGCCGACAAAAAGGGGCGTGAATGGATTCTTACAGACAAGGGTACTCACATCTATGGTACCAAATTCACCACTCCAATTCCATTTAAATGGCTCCGACAGGTAGGCAACACCATTTACCTGGCTACAGCAGATGGCAGAGTTGCCGTCTTTGATGAAACCAGAAACCATATCTCCATGATTCCGATGCCGGAAGGAGTCACAAAAATCAATGAATTTAAAAATACAGGCTATCAACTCCTGATAGCCACAAATATCGGTGTAGTAGTCTATAATCCACGTACATTCAAATCTGAAGTTGTAAGTGTTCAGAACCCTAACCAGCCTGTAGCAGAAGTCAAGAAGATATACGTAGATAGCAAAGACCAGCTATGGGCATTTACTGACGGTATGGGTGTAACCATCATCAATCCGAATACATTGGAGAAGAAATGGTTGTTTGCAGACCAGGAAAATCCTGCTTTGCGTACTGTCAGCGAAAAATATTTCATCATGGAAGATGAACACAATACGCTATGGATGATACCTAACGGAGGTACATTCAGCTACTATGACAGAGCAAAAAAAGAATTAGTCCCTTATGTTTTGCAAAGCAACTCTCAAGGCAATGCAAGTATTCCAAAAATCACTAAATACGTAATTTCAGACCAAAAAATTCTTTGGGTAACGGGTATTCATGACCTTACACAAATCAACTTCAAATATCATGAATATACGCTGAGCCAAGTTGAAAATACAGAAAGCGAAGTACGCGCTATCACACTTGACCGTAATCGTAACTATTGGGATGGATTTATCTCTGGATATTTAAAGATTAGCAATGACCAGCATCAGAAGCTTGGCTACATCACCCCAAGTGGTCAATTATCACAAACACCAGTTCAGTTCTCCACCTGTGGCATCTATGCACTCTACGAAGACAGTCAGGGATACATGTGGATAGGAACAAAGGGAGACGGGCTCTATCTTTTGAAAGACGGAGAATTGCAGCATTTCACCCATAATCCGGCAGACCCATACTCTCTGCCTGATGATAGAATCTATGATATTGTAAGCGATAGACAAAACAGAATCTGGATTGCGACTTTTGGAGGATTGGCTATTGCAGAAAGAGTGAACGGCACCTATCGCTTCATTTCAAACAGAAATAAACTCAACTGGTTCAAGAATGGGCTCTACCAAAGATTACGCCGAATTACATGTACCAACAAAGGTACCATATTAGTAGCAACAACCGACGGACTTGTTACATTCTCCGACGAATTCAAGGATTATTCCAAGATTAAATTCTATCATTCTAATCATATTATAGGTGATACGGCTTCCCTCATGGCAAGCGATGTCAACTATACATTGGTCCGTTCTAACGGAGATACTTATATCTCTACATTAGGTGGTTGTCTGCAAATTACAACCAGTAAATCATTATTAGAAAATAATATAAGAGTCGAATTCGTCAAGAATATCAACCTGGACGAAGGTATCGTACAGAGTATGATAGAAGATAATGCAGGAAATATCTGGATTATCAGGGAATCCAGTGTCGATAAATTCAATCCAAGCACAGGAAAAATAGATGTTTTTGGACCAAACGATTTTGATTTCCACATGACGTTTACAGAATGCCGCCCATTCCACGATCCTTCTACAGATCAAATCACATTAGGAACACCGATGGGAAGTATTACCTTCAATCCAAAGGTACTCAATAAGACTACCTATCAACCGAAAATACTGTTTACCTCTCTGCACTTCAACGGAGAGGCTCATACCATTCCTATCCTGCATAGGCCAAATCTGGTCATTCCTTCAGACAAGCGAAATCTGACCATTACCTTTGCAGCACTTGACTATACCAGAAAGTATCAGGCATACTATGCATATCGTCTGGATGGTCATACACCAGAAGGCGTATGGATTCCATTAGGAAGTCAAAATATGATTGGTTTCAACCGCATTTCTCATGGTAAATACATCCTCAAGGTAAAAGCCACCAATACACATGGAGTCTGGGGTAAATATATCGCAGAACTCCCGATAGAAATCGAACCCACTTTCTGGGAGAGCATATTGGGAAAAGTCATTCTTTTCATATTGTTCATCTTAGGTCTTGGCTTAGTATTCTATATGTATAACAACCGACAAATACAAAAACTCAGCCATGACATGAGTGTACTGAAGAACCATTTCTTCAGCAATGCTTCACACAAATTGAGAACCCCTCTCTCTCTGATAGGCGGTCCAATAACAGAAGTGCTGGAAAATGAAGAAGGACTCTCAGAAGAAGGCAGAAACCTCTTGACATTGGTTCAGAGGAATGCCAGAGAGATGTACCAGATGGTCAACCAAATGCTGAAATTTGACAACAATAGCAATTTCTATGAAGATGGAGGTCTTGACAAAGATTCTCATGCAATCCAAGAAAATGGAGAGATAGAAGACTCAAATGCCAAGAACTACATAGAAGATGTAGCTTTAGACTCAGCAGAAGAATTTGAAAAGGGAGAAAAAGATATCACCATACTCGTGGTAGAAGACAATGCGGACCTACGCACCTTCCTGGATACTATTCTGAAAAAAGACTACAATGTGTTGCTTGCAGAAAATGGAAAGAGAGGTCTTGAAATGGCACGCAAATTTGTACCAGACTTCATCTTAACTGATGTTACCATGCCTGTCATGGACGGAATCACCATGGTACACTACATCAAGCAGGACAGCAATATCTCCCATATTCCAATCATCATACTCTCTGCCAAGGCCAGTCTGGAAGACCACCTCAAGGGATTTGAAGAAGGAATCGATGGTTATCTGACCAAACCATTCTCTGCCACTTACCTGAAAGGCAGAATTGAAGCGGCCATCAACTATCGCAAGAGTCTGCAACAAGAATTGCTCAGAAACATTCATGTTGGAGACGAAACGCAAACGAGTCATAACACGACTGTTCAAAACAAAACAGAGGAGCCTCAACGTATTACGATTGGCGAATCTACCATTAGCATACAGGATCATACCATCAAGAAAGTGCTGAAGTTTGTCTTGGAAAACATTTCTGATCCAGACATGAAGATCGACGATATTGCACAGGCCATGGGCATGAGTCGCAGTGTACTCTATGGAAAAATCAAAAATGCGGTAGGATTGACTCCTATTGATTTCGTCCGTCACATCAGAATTATGAAAGCCATCGAGATGTTACGGGATACAGATGAAACGCTGACCAGCATTGCTTTCGCTGTAGGCTTCAGTGATCCGAAATATTTTTCTAAGGTGTTTAAGAAAGAAATGGGTATAATTCCAAGTGAATATAGGGAAAAAAACAAATAAAAACAGTTTGATATACTCTAAAAAACAAAAAATACACCATAAAAAAAGAAATTTATTATACTTTTGCATCAGTTCTTAGAAAAGTTAAATGATAGATTTTTTGTGAACTTCTTAAGATACAAGTTGTTATCCATACAGAAGTTCAAAAAACCCAGGGTTTGTGAAAATCCTGGGTCTTTTAATTTTCTAAGTTATTACTTTTTTAGAAAAATTATCAGTCATAATTTACTCTTCTAAAAGAAAAATAGTATCTTTGCACTCTAAAAGAAGAAATAAGAATAAAATATATAGATACAAACAAAAATGAGAACTGTTTACGAATTCTCTGTCAAGGACAGAAAGGGAAAGGATGTTTCCCTCAAAGAGTATGCTAATGAAGTATTACTCATCGTCAACACTGCCACAAAATGTGGTTTTACTCCACAGTATGAAGAACTGGAGAAATTATATGAGACCTATCACTCTCAGGGTTTTGAAGTCTTAGACTTCCCTTGCAACCAGTTTGGTCAACAAGCTCCAGGAACAGACGAAACCATCCACCAATTCTGTAAACTTACATACGGTACAGAATTTTCTCGTTTCAAAAAGATAAAGGTAAATGGCGATGACGCTGCTCCTCTTTACAAATTCTTGAAGGAAAGCAAAGGGTTTGCTGGTTGGGATGAATCTCATCCTCTCTATCCAGTGCTCGACAAAATGCTCAGCGAAGCTGATCCTAACTACAAAGAGAGTAATGACATCAAATGGAATTTTACTAAATTCCTGATTAACAAAAAAGGTCAGGTTGTAGCTCGTTTTGAGCCTACCACCAGCTTTGAAGTAATTGCCAAGGCTATTGAAGAATGGCTGAGCAAATAACAGAGGTCTATCTCATTGATTGAAAGAATATAACAATAAAAAACGAGAATGCAAATTAGCATTCTCGTTTTTTATTGTTATATTCTTTCAAGTCTTTAATATTCAAGTTTGTTATGCTGATTATACCTATCCATCATTTTTTTAAACTTTAGGAACTGTAGCAAGGAATTTCTTAATTTCCTCATCAGGGACAGCATAGTCATGCAAGTCACCATTGATATAACTCTCATAGGAAGGCATATCAATCAGTCCATGTCCAGACAGACAGAACAGGATAACCTTTTCCTCACCAGCTTCCTTTGCCTTCATTGCCTCACGAATCGTAGCAGCAATAGCATGACAACTCTCTGGAGCAGGAATAATACCCTCTGTGCGGGCAAAAAGCATACCAGCCTCGAAAGACTCAGACTGAGGAATATCCACACCATACATATATCCGTCCTTGATCAACTGAGAAATAATCATACCGGCACCATGATAACGCAAACCGCCAGCATGGATATTCGCAGGCTTGAAATCATGACCCAAGGTGTACATTGGAAGCAATGGTGTATAACCAGCCTCATCACCAAAGTCGTATTCAAACTTACCACGAGTCAACTTAGGGCAGCTTTCAGGTTCTGCTGCAATAAATTCAGTATTCTTTCCATCCTTAATCTTATGACGCATGAAAGGGAAGGCGATTCCACCAAAGTTACTACCACCACCAAAACAAGCTATCACAGTATCAGGATACTCACCAGCCATAGCCATCTGCTTTTCTGCCTCCAGACCAATGACTGTCTGATGAAGAGCCACGTGATTTAACACAGAACCCAAAGTATATTTACAACCAGGAGTTGTTGTAGCCAACTCTACAGCCTCACTGATGGCAGTACCTAATGAACCTGGATGATGAGGATCACGGGTAATAATGTTTTTACCAGCTCTTGTACTCATAGAAGGAGAACCCTCTACTGTAGCACCAAAGGTACGCATAATACTGGAACGATATGGTTTTTGCTGCATGGTAATCTTTACCTGATAAACAGCCGCTTCCAATCCATAGAGTTTGGCAGCATAAGACAAAGCAGCACCCCACTGACCAGCACCCGTTTCCGTTGTGACATTCGTATCACCCTCTTGCTTACAATAGTAGCACTGAGGAAGAGCAGAATTAATCTTATGTGAACCTAAAGGGTTGGTACTCTCATTTTTGAAATAGATATGAGCAGGAGTACCTAAAGCCTCTTCCAAAGCATAAGCACGAACCAGAGGAGTAGAACGATAGAAAGTATATTTTTCCAATACGTCTTCAGGAATATCTATCCACGCATGCTCCTGATCCAATTCCTGCTTGGAACATTCCTTATTAAATATATGTGAAAGATCATCAGCATTGAGAGGCTGGTGAGTCTGAGGATTCAATGGAGGCAATGGCTTATTAGGCATATCTGCCTGAATATTATACCACTGTGTTGGGAGTTCACTCTCCTGCAAAATAAATTTCTTCTGTCTCATGTGATATCATTTTTATATTAATTATTATGTCTTTTCTTACATTTTGTTAATAGATAAATTTATTTTGCGACAAAATTACAAAAAACATTTGAGATAAAAGAAAAAAAGGCAATAATTTTGTTTTTTATCTGAAAAATATCGTAAAACGGCAGGAAATCAGTTAAAACAAGAGGCGTTGTGAAACGCTATTTATCATCTTTTACTTATACAATAATAATAGAGAAATTCATATAGAAGATTACGAGATTTTGTTACTCTTCTTTTTTTATTTAAGCATTAATGGATTTGTACTTTGATATACATCCCGTACCTCAAGGTACAAATCCAATAATATTCAATAAAACTTTTACTAAACATCTTAAATACTCAATAATTATCAAATCTTATATTGTCTTCATTATATTTCTTAATATGATGATATTCTAACCCATCATGATATTCAAATCTATCCTTAGCGTTTGAATTCGATTGCAAAATTAAGTTTTTAATAAATTCACCCTATGTATTTTTTGTTATTTTCATATACCTATTTTGTTAACTGCCGATAAATTCTATACGAATTCTGGATTTTTATCGACAAATTCCCTTCCAAATAGATACAAAAAACTACAAAATTCATACAAAAGATAAATTTATGCCCCATTTATTGCTCAATATCATTCAATATAGATACAGCTTGCTCTACACTCCTGATACCAGAAATACGCAAGTAGCGCTTGTTGCTTTTCTCTTTCAAGTTGCACATCCTCACATGTTTGGTTACATAATCCAACACCTTAGAGAACATGATACTCCTATAAAAAGGACTCTGCACATTGCTCACAAACTGTAATTGAAGAACATTTTGCTTCAGCATCATCTTCTCGCATCCCATACGCTTACCTAATCTACGCAGGGTGACCACATGCATCAGTTCTTCGCCCTCATGAGGCACAGGACCGAAACGGTCAATCAATCGCTTTTTATAAGCAGCCAGATCATCATCATTCTCTATACAATCCAACTCCCGATATAAAAGCATTCGTTCACTACTACCAGGAACATACGAATCAGGGAAATACATCTCCAAGTCGCTCTCCACAGAACAATCATCTACAAAGTCGTCACCCGTGAGCACCTTACCTTGATCCAAGTCTTCCTGATACAAATCATTGAATTCTTCATTCTTCAACTCGGTCACAGCCTGCGACAAGATCTTCTGATAGGTTTCATATCCCAAATCTTCCATGAAGCCACTCTGTTCGGAACCCAACAAGTTACCTGCTCCACGAATATCTAAATCCTGCATGGCAAGATTAAATCCACTTCCCAAGTCACTGAAAGTTTCCAACGCCTCCAAACGTCTCCGAGCCTCAATTGTCAGTACGCTTTTTGGGGGTGCCAACAAATAGCAAAACGCCTTTTTGTTACTTCTGCCAACTCGTCCTCTCATCTGGTGCAGATCACTTAAGCCGAAATGATGCGCATCATTGATTATGATCGTATTGGCATTGGAAATATCGATACCATTTTCCACAATGGTTGTAGAAAGCAGCACATCATAGTCATAGTTGATAAAGCCCATGATAATCTTTTCCAACTCCTCAGGCTTCATCTGACCATGTCCGATGACAACTCGACAATCAGGTACATGTTTCTCTATCAGGAGTTTAATCTCCTGAAGTTTAGAAATCCGATCATTGACAAAATACACCTGTCCATTACGACTCATTTCAAAATTGATGGCATCAGCAATCACTTCTGAAGAAAAACAGGTCAGCTCCGTATGGATCGGATAACGGTTAGGTGGCGGTGTACGCATGATACTCATATCTCTTGCTCCCATCAGCGAGAACTGGAGGGTACGAGGAATAGGCGTAGCACTCATGGTCAGCGTATCCACGTTGACCTTCATCTGGCGCAGTTTCTCCTTTGTACTTACTCCAAACTTCTGTTCCTCATCAATAATGAGCAAACCTAAATCTTTCCATACAACCGATTTGGAAATCAATTTATGCGTACCTATCAAAATGTCTATTTTACCATCCTTTAAGTCAGCCAAAATCTGTCGGGTTTCCTTTGCAGATCGGGCACGGCTCAAATATTCTACCCTCACAGGCATTCCCTCAAGACGCGACTTGAATGTCTGATAATGCTGAAATGCCAAAACGGTAGTAGGAACCAGTACTGCCACCTGTTTACTGTCACAAGCAGCTTTAAAGGCCGCACGAATGGCTACCTCCGTTTTTCCGAAGCCAACATCTCCACACACCAGTCTGTCCATAGGGCGGGAACTTTCCATATCAGCCTTCACCTCCATGGTAGCCTTATTCTGGTCAGGCGTATCTTCATAGAGGAAAGAAGCTTCCAACTCATGTTGCAAATATCCATCCAGACTAAAAGCATAGCCCTTTTCATGACGACGCTTAGCATACAACTTAATAAGGTCGCGCGCTATATCCTTGATACGCTTCTTTGCCTTTTCCTTCATCCTATCCCAGGCACCAGTACCTAAGGTAGAAAGACGAGGAGGTTCACCGGTATCGGCACTTCTATATTTGCTGATTTTATAGAGCGAATGGATAGAAACATCCACTTTATCGTTATTCTTATAGACGATGCGTATCATTTCCTGATAGCTTTCACCAGTAGGAACACGAACCAAGCCGCCAAACTTACCGATTCCAAAATCCACATGTACGATAAAGTCGCCCGGTTCCATTTCCTGCAACTCTTTCATCGTAAGCGCCATTTTACCAGCACGAGCAGAATCAGAACGCAAGTTGTATTTATGAAAACGGTCAAAAATCTGATGATCTGTAAAGAAACAGCATTTTTTGTCAGAATCCACAAACCCTTCGTGAATGGTTTTATCTACAGGAACAAAAGAAATCTGATAACGTTGCAAATCTTCACTATCAAAAATATCCTTCAATCTTTGCTGCTGTTTCTGACTGTCAGCTAAAATATATAAAGTATATTTCTGAAGAAGATAATCCTCAAGAGTTTTAGCCAACAATTCAAAATTCTTATGAAATAAAGGTTGTGGCTGGATATTAAAATGAATGCAAGCAGAAGACTTACCTTCTCCCTCCAAAGCATTTGGATTTTTATCCACATGCCCCATTTCTATGCGCACTCTTTCCGCCAATCCCTCTTTCAACTGAGTCGTAGTACAGAGATTCACCTCTTTCTTCATCCGCTGTCTGATTTGCTCAGCCTCCATTTCTGTAGCCCCTTCCAGCTGTTCAGCCAAACTTTGAGCCGAGAAACCATCATGATAAATCTGTTCGATACGATCATGAAGAAAGACGAAATCCTTCATGACAACAATTGTATCCTCACCCAAAAAAGAAAATATCGGTTGTTTTTCACTTTCAAGAGAAGATAATTCAGGCACAATCTCTATACATTCCCTCTTGACTTTCGACAACTGACTTTCCACATCAAAGGTACGGATGGAATCGATCTCATCTCCGAAGAAATCTATACGAAAAGGAAATTCACAACTATAAGAATATACATCCAGGATACTACCACGGACAGCAAATTGTCCTGGTTCGTAAACATAATCAGTCTCCTCAAAGCCAAAATCTCTCAGCGTATGCACAATATTGCTCAAGGCAATCTCTTGAGAAACAGAAAGTTTAAGTATGCGCTCATCCAGTTTCTTTTTGGTAACAACCAATTCTGCCAAGGCATCAGGATAAGAAACTATAAATAAATTTCTATTTTGCGATAAACGAGCCAAGACTTCCGTTCGAAGGATTTCATTGGCAGCATCTTTTTGCCCATACTTGATAGCACGACGATAGCTGGAAGGAAAGAAAAAAACATTTTCCTGTCCCATCATTTGTGTCAGGTCGTGATAAAAATAGCCAGCCTCATCAGCATCATCCAAAACAAAAAGTACGGTTTGTCCTAATTGCTGATATACAGACGCAAAAAAGATTGGTGCAGAAGAACACACCAATCCCTTCAGGGAAATCATTTTGACCTGTTTTTTCCCCAATAAATCCAAAAGGGCCTTCGCCTGTGACGAACGCCCGTAAATATTTTCAATCTCTTGTATGGTCACGCTTTTTAGTTTTTCTTAGGATACTTCTTAAACCAGCCATCCAAGCGAAGGCGCATTACACCAAAGAAAGCCTCTCCAAAGATACCTCCATTCATCTTGCTCACACCCTCACGACGGTTGACGAAGATAACAGGTACCTCTTTAATCTTAAATCCTATCTTATGAGAAGTGAACTTCATCTCGATTTGGAAAGCATATCCTTTGAAACGAATTTTATCCAATTCGATGGTTTCCAGCACCTTGCGGCGATAGCAAACGAATCCTGCCGTTGTATCATGCACCTTGAATCCTGTAACCAAACGAACATATTTGGACGCAAAATAACTCATAAGTACACGACCAATAGGCCAATTAACCACATTGACGCCCGAAACATAGCGAGAACCTACTGCAACATCATACCCTTCATCATGAGTAGCAGCATAAAGACGTGGCAAATCATTAGGATCATGGCTAAAGTCAGCATCCATTTCAAAGATAAAATCATATCCCTGTTGCAGCGCCCACTTAAAACCTGTGATATAAGCAGTGCCTAAGCCTAATTTACCAGAACGCTCCAAGAGGTGAAGACGTCCATTAAACTTACCCGCCATCAGATTCTTGACAATAGCAGCCGTACCATCAGGGCTTCCATCGTCAATCACAAGAATATCAAATTGCTTTTCGAGCCCGAAGACAGCCCGAATGATCTTCTCTATGTTTTCCTTCTCATTATAAGTAGGAATGATTACTATGCTATCGCTCTTCATTATAGTTTTTATTAATCAAGTACCAATAATTCTTATAGTTAAATATGATATGCAAAGATACGACTTTTATCACAATTCCACTATATTTTTGATTATTTTTTCATTTATTGGTCAGGATTTTCTACAAAACCCTGATATTCCTTGTCTAAACCATTCATAATTGCCTCATAACTCTCCATCATCTGATGCTTAATATTGTCAGCACCTCTGCCTATAGGAGCTATTGGCTTATGTATAGTCAACTTCAACGGATGCCAAAACACCCAAAAAATATCTTTCATACGCGGCTTCACCTGGAAACTGCCATTGATGGTAAGAGGACAAACAGGCAACTGCAGTTCGTCTGCCAACATAAAAGCACCTCGACGGAAAACGCCCATATGACCGGTAAAAGTTCTGGCACCTTCAGGGAACACCACCAGCGACATTCCCTCCTTGAGTTCTTCACGAGCCTTGTCATAGGAAGCACGGATTTTGGAAGGTCCGCTCTTATCTACGAAGATATGATGAGCATACTCGCAAGCCACTCCTACCAAAGGAATTTTGCGAAGACCTTTCTTCATCATCCACTTGAAATTACGTCCCAAAAAACCATATATCAGGAAAATATCAAAGGCTCCCTGATGATTGGCTACAAAAACATAGCTCTGCTTTTTCTCCAAATTTTCACGTCCTTCTACCTTTACAGGCAACAGGAGAATACGTATCCACAACTGTGACCAAATCTTACCAGGATAATATCCCCAGAAATGACCATTACCTAACATACACCCCACAACTGTGGTAATACTCGTAATAATACTTGCCAATACCAAGATAGGCAAGCACACCAATAATTGGTATAAACGATATAAATATTTCATAATCTCAATATTTTCTACGCTGATAATACTTTTATATGGTAATTCTTATTTTCTCTTTAATGTGACAACTACGATCTCGGCGGTAGCTCCTATACGGATAGGAATCACGCCACCCAATCCGGCAGTCGTAAAGAGCTGGCAACCTTCACGCTCATACAAACCATAGTCATATTTTGCAAACATGGTAGGTCGGATGCCCAAGACCTCAACTTGTCCTGCATGAGTATGACCGCTGAATGTCAATTGTGGTGCCACTAAAACCGTATCTTTAGATCCATACACCTCATTAATTTTAGAAGGAACCATATCTTTCCACTGCGTTGGTATATGCTGGAGCATCAAGATAAAATTTCCCGGTTTGATGGATGCAAGTGATTTCGCCACACTTGTCCGCTTCGGTTTATCATAATTTTCCGTTCCAGCTATATAGATGGAATCCTGTCCTCTATACACCACCCGATGTTCATTATTCAGCAGTTGCCATCCTAAACTTCGCTCAAAATCCTGTACCCTTTTCTCTATTTCAACCTGTTCATCAGGATCTGCATCAACATAATAACTATAATCGTGATTGCCCAAGATACTATAAACTCCATCCTTTGCTTTCAACGAACGAAGCATCTGATAATAAGGTACTAATTCTGAAGGATGTGCATTTTGCAAATCACCCGTAAAGCAAATCATGTCAGGATGCTGTGCCTGAATGCTGTCAATATCCCGCTGAGGAATATCCGATCTCCAACCATAATAGGAGCCGAGATGGAAATCACTAAACAGGACTATTCTATACCCATCGAAGTTCTTTGGTAAATCAGACAGATATATGGTAACTTGTTTCACTTCCAGCTTACGGAAGCCTAAAGTAAATCCATAGACAAACGTCACGAAAGCCACAATAGCCAAAACGAGTCCAACCGTTCGTCCCCAATTCTTCTCTAAATGAAAATATCTTTTGCAGTACCAGCCTAAGGAACTGCAGAAAGCAAAGACAAACTCCGGCACAGCACAGACCGCCATCAGAGCGAACCAGATATCAACCAGCAAGGGATTTTTCGGTACAAAGTTCGGCAGAAAAGCCAAATATACACTATATCCCAAAACTATCATAGCAGGAATCCACAACAGAAACCTTTTCCTACCAGTTACCTTCTGGAATTCAGTCTTGAATATCCATAAATAAGGCAACACAGTACCCAATATAATGGGTATAAGTATTCTATATATCATTTTTTCATCAAACTTGATTGCAAGAATCGCCGCATGAGTTCCACTGGAATACCACGTCTATTTGCATAATCTCTCAACTGATCCTCCCCTATCTTTCCCAGTTCAAAATAATGTGCCTTTGGATGAGAAAACATCAAGCCCGACACACTGGCATGGGGCGTCATCATACCACTTTCAGTAAGTCTGATACCAACCTCTTTCATCCCAAGAATTTCATCCAGGAGAAAATTGATACTGGTATCCGGCATGGAAGGATAGCCCACTGCAGGGCGAATACCCTGATAGTCCTCTCTAAGGAGCTGCTCCATCGTCAACTTTTCATCTGCAGCATATCCCCAGAAAATAGTTCTAACTTCCTGATGCATACGCTCAGCTGTGGCTTCTGCCAACCGGTCACTAAGCGTTTGTGCCAACATCGACTGATACTCATCATGACGATACAACTCCACAATTTCCGCATCAACCGTAGCACAAAAGATACCCAAGCAATCCGGCTTTTCCATATAGATGGGGCGCAAGAAATCTGACAGACACAAATTAGGTTGCCCATCCGCAGAAACCTTTTGCTGGCGGAGCATGGGAATACGAACCTCAGCACGAATGGTCTGACCATTGATTTTATCATTCAAATCATCGAACAAGACGATATCATCCCCATCACTACAGGCTTTCATCAATCGAAACAAAGCATGAGTATGATATTTACCATACCAAGACTTCAACATCAGAAGCGCCTCTTGTTTCATTTTTTCTTTTTCGCCTGCAGGCTTACCACTCAGTCCCCAAGCATGAAAGAAATAGAGCCAATTGATATACGGTACTATATCCGCAATATCGTATGTCAAAACCTTTCTCAAAATCTTAGAATTTATGATTTTCTAAAAGTTAGTTCTTCACCACGATAAGCCTCGTCAAACTCTCCCTTATTATATATAAGGTGTCCATTACAGATCGTTTGCTCCACTTGCCATTGGTATTCATGTCCCTCCATAGGACTCCAGCCGCATTTGCTTTGGATGATTTCTTTCTGAACAGTCCAAGCAGTATGAGGGCGAACAATGACAATATCTGCCTGATAGCCCGGACGCAAAAAGCCACGTTTGTCCACATGAAAGAGTTTAGCAGGACAATGAGACATCACCTCTACCATTCTTTCAATAGAAAGAACACCTTTATCCACCAATTCCAACATACTTACCAATGAGAATTGCACCATCGGCATACCTGAAGCAGCCTTGGCACAACCGCCCTGCTTGTCTTTCCATTCATGAGGAGCATGATCAGTACCAACAACCGAAATTCGCCCATCAGCCAAAGCCTCACGTAATGCCTTTCTATCATTCACCGTCTTAATAGCAGGATTACATTTGATGAAAGCTTTCTTGTCTGCATAATCCTCATCCGAGAAATAAAGATGCGCAATGACAGCTTCACCAGTAATATTCTTATCTTTTCCGAAGAATTCCAGTTCACGAGCGGTAGTCACATGCGCAATATGCAGATGAGCCCCAGACTCCTTTGCCAATTTAACAGCCAGACTACTACTTTCGTAACAAGCCTCAACACTACGGATTTCCGGATGGAATTTTACATCCGGATCTTCACCATATTTTTCCTGATAGGCAGCCATATTGCGATTGATAATATCAGTATCCTCGCAATGAGTCATCACAGGCAGTCCCATTTTTTGGGCTTTAACAAATATCTGTTGCAAAGACTCATACTTATCCACCAGCATATTGCCTGTGCTGGAACCCATAAAGAGTTTAATACCCGGAATACGATGAACATCCAATCTATCAAATAAATCTACATTATCATTGGTTGCACCAAAAAAGAAACTATAGTTAACATGACTTTTCTGAGCACCTAATGCAAACTTATCCTCCAAAGCCTCCAAAGTCGTAGTTTGAGGATTGGTATTAGGCATTTCGAAGTAAGAAGTCACACCACCAAAGGCGGCAGCTCTACTCTCGCTCTCAATATCAGCCTTACGTGTCAAACCCGGTTCACGGAAATGCACATGATCATCTATCACACCAGGCAAAACAAAACACCCCGAGGCATCAATGACTTGATCATAGATTCCACGAGGTGCCTTACCTTCATATATTTCTTCAATTTGTTCACCATCGACAACAAGGTCGCCCAAGAAAGAGCGTCCTTCATTGACAATAGTTCCGTTTTTTATTAATGTTCTCATCATAATTCTACAGATTAATTACCGAAGCCATTACCTCCCGCAGTCTGATTCTCCGGAATAGTAGGTTTAGCCAGATCATTAGCAGTTGGAGCAGGAGCTGCATTCGGATCCACTTGAGGTGCTTGCATTGCAGAAGCATCCTGTCCTGCATCTCTTGTACCATTCATAATCTGCTCATTTTCCTGAGCCTTCTGATAATAATCCTTCACGTATGGATCATTCTTGAAATGCTCAGTAGCCTTACTCATGATATCCTCAATCCAAGGAGAAAGCATCGGGTATTGATTTCTCATGGTAACCATGAAGAAGACTCCAGGCCCCAAGACATTATCAAAATTCTCGGTCACGAAAGAAGTGACCAGTTTATCTTCCTGATCAGCCAACTGAATAGCTTCCTCATTTAGTTTTTTAGTAACCACTTCCATATCACTACCATTCATGATAGCCTGATCATGCTTATGCACCAACTCCATCTGCTGGTTCTGCAACTGCTGGTATTTCTTGAAGAACTTAAACAGTTTATCATTCAAAGGAGTGCCACTAACTATCTGTTGAGCATCATCTAATTTCACATTAATGTCACCGCTCTCCAGCACCAATGGGAGAACTGCCTCATCATCCATGAAGATATTTGCCATTCTCACAGAATCCAGATTTCCGTCAAAATGGAATTGGCCATGCACAACATCACAGGAATCAATATTTTTAAAATCAGTGTTTTTCAGGATTTTCAGGTATAGCATCCTTCCATCCAATGTACTCACATTAGACGTACCTTGGATATTGTAGCTATTGGCACACGATGTCATTGCCAACAAGGTGATAAATGCATAAAGTATCTTATTCATAATCTGTCTGTATTTCGGGTAACAAAAGTACAATCTTAAATTGAAGTACGGAAATAAATTTATGCTATTTAATTGAATACCGTCTGTATTTAGTATTTTTTGGCATTATTCCTTCTCCAGTTCACGGGAAATACGATGTGTCGTATATAATTCCAATAAAGCAGCGATAAGCAGCAGAAGCACCCACTTATTATAAAAGTAGGTGATATACGTCTCATAGTTGGAAAACCAATTACGGGCAAAGGCATACACCGTATCAATCATAGAAATACCCGACAATACAAAACAGATATCCGCCATTGCCTGTATGCGCTTCAGACGATGAATGACAAACGATTTTCCTTCGTATAACTGCATGGCTTGAATCACACTAAAAAGCACCGTACCTACTAAGAACACCCAACAGGTATAAAGCAACATTTTAGGATAGATAAATCCAAACGCATAGCAGCCCGCACCGACAACCATCAGCACACCACCCAAGAGGAATATGGCACTCTGAATTTTACTCAACTGTTTCATTTTCTAAATCTTCTTCGTTATTATTAGTAGAATTAGGCAAATCGGTGCTCAAGACGAAGATATCCTCATCGTCTGCCTTCATGAAATAGTTTTCCCTGGCTATTTTCTGATAAGCCTTCGGATCTACGCGCATTTCCCTCAGCAGTTTGGTGTCTGCCTGATAACGCGCAGTATATTTTTTTATCTCAGAACGCAAATTATTGATCTGAATCTGGTATTTCACATGCTGGTAGATGCTATTGTCATCAATTGCACCTACTACCAAAACACCCACTACAATCACTATAAGATACTTATAATGAGAGAGATAGCCCCATATTACACCTAATTGTTTACTCATTTATTTCGATATTTGTTTGCAAAGATAATATTTTTTTGTTATCTTTGCATCATCATTTAAGAAAAAATAATGGAAGAATATATTGTTTCTGCAAGAAAGTACCGCCCGATGACCTTCGATACGGTGGTTGGACAGAGTGCTTTGACAACAACTTTAAAGAATGCAGTGAAGAGTGGAAAGCTCGCTCACGCATACCTTTTTTGCGGTCCTCGTGGTGTCGGAAAGACTACCTGTGCCCGTATTTTTGCCAAGGCTATCAATTGCGAGCATCCCCGTGAAGACGGAGAAGCCTGCAATGAGTGCGAAAGTTGCACTGCTTTCAACGAGCAGCGCTCATTCAACATCTTTGAGCTTGATGCCGCCAGCAATAATGGTGTAGAGCAAATCAAAGCTCTCATGGAGCAAACCCGCATTCCGCCACAGATTGGCAAGTACAAAGTGTTTATCATCGATGAGGTACACATGCTGAGTTCCGCAGCCTTCAATGCATTCCTCAAGACATTAGAGGAGCCACCATCGCATGTCATCTTTATCCTGGCGACCACGGAAAAGCACAAGATTCTGCCTACCATTCTCAGTAGATGTCAGATTTACGATTTCGAGCGAATGACCGTTCCTAACACGATCAAGCACCTGGCTATGGTAGCAGAAAAAGAAGGAATCAAATATGAGGAACAGGCTTTGGCTGTCATCGCTGAAAAAGCCGATGGCGGTATGCGCGATGCACTCTCTATCTTTGACCAGGCTGCCAGTTTCTGTCAGGGCGACATCACTTATAAAAAGGTCATCGAGGATCTGAATGTTCTGGATAGTGACAACTATTTCAACTTGGTTGACTTCGCTCTCTCCAACAAAGTGAGCGAAATGATGGTGCTGCTGAACAATATTCTCAACAAAGGTTTCGACGGAGGTATTCTTATCCAAGGTCTTGCCCAACATGTGCGTAACGTCATGATGGCAAAAGACCCACAGACTCTGCCACTTCTGGAAACCAGTGAAGAGCAAAAGACCAAATTCCAGGCACAAGCTCAGAAAGCCCCTACACCTTTCTTATATAAGGCACTGAAAATCATGAACGACTGCGATGTTCAATACCGCCAGAGTTCAAACAAGCGCCTGCTGGTAGAACTGACCCTCATCCAAGTAGGTCAGATAACCCAACCAGAAGATCAAGATGTGCCAAGTGCGGGGCGTACGCCCCATAGATTAAAATCCCTGTTTCAGAAATTGATTGCTCCCCTTAAGCCTGCTTCTCAGGGTGCAGGTAAAGAGCAAGTTGACAGCAAGAAGGTTGAAGCCGTTCCTGCTGTCGGGCATTCTATTATCCAAAAATCCGATGCTGATGATGCTACCTCAGCGAAAGTTGCTTCTACAACAAGCAACAAACCTAAGGGAAGTATCAAACTTGGCAGTATCGGCATGACGTTCAAGAATCTCAAGAAACATAAAGAAGAAGACAAGAACAATTATTCTGCCATCAGCGACACAACAGAAACTGCGTCAATAGCCGAAGATAAAAAGCAGCCTTTCGACAACGAGCTTTTATACGGTCAATGGATGAGTATGTGTATGAGAATGCAAGGTATCAACGAACTATATGGTTTGTCACAACGCCTGAAAATGCTGACTCCCAAAATCACAGATTATCCTTCGGTGGAAATCGTCATTGATAATCCGATACTTCTTGATCAAATCGGAAAAATCAAAAACCGCATCAGAAGTACACTTGTATTAGGATTGCACAATGACGACATCATTATCAATTACCGTGTAGCCAAGCAAGAAGAAATCGGAAAGATACGTAATAAACGGGAAATCTTCGATGATATGAAAAAGAAAAATCCTGCACTTGACAAATTGGTACAGGAATTCAAACTAATCATGGCATAATTCAGCTATGGCAGATTTTTCAAAACAATAATCTAAAAAACGAGAAACTATTTTTTAAGATAAACTAAAAAATCCTATGGATAAAGCATATCGAGCTACATCCATAGGATTTTTATTTTAAATCAGAGTCATACCGTTTTCCTCACATTCCTTGCGCATTTCATCAGGCCAGATACTTGCCTGAATTTCACCAATATGCGCCTTATGAAGCAAGACCATGCAGAGGCGACTTTGTCCTATACCACCACCGATACTCAAAGGCAACTTATCATTTAAGAGTTGCTGATGGAAATAGAGTTTCTCGCGATCTTCCTTACCTTCTATCTTTAGCTGGCGAAGCAAGCTTTCCTTATCCACACGGATACCCATGGAACTCAATTCAAAACTACGCTCCAGAACCGGATACCAGATCAGAATATCACCATTAAGTCCCATCTTTCCATTCTCGGCTATGGTGCTCCAATCGTCATAGTCAGGAGCACGTCCATCATGCTTCTTACCATCGCTCAACTTACCACCAATACCTTCTACGAATACAGCGCCATATTTCTTGCAAATAGCATCCTCTCGCTCTTTAGGAGTCATATCAGGATACATGTCAAGCAAATCTTGCGCATGAACAAAATGAATCTGTTCTGGCAAGAAAGGCTTCAACTGTGGATAATGCTCACAGGTGAGATATTCAGTACGGCGGATAGCAGCATAAATGCGACGCACCACGCCTTCCAAGAATGCCAAGTTGCGATCTTTCTTTTCAATCACAGCCTCCCAATCCCACTGGTCAACATACAGAGAGTGGAGATTATCGAGTTCTTCGTCAGCACGAATAGCATTCATATCAGTATAGACGCCATATCCAGGTTCTATTTTATATTCAGCCAATGTCAATCTCTTCCATTTTGCCAGAGAATGAACCACTTCTGCTTTAGCATCTCCCAAATCTTTGATAGGGAATGTTACAGGACGTTCCACTCCATTGAGATCATCATTAATACCCAAACCTTTCAATACGAAAAGAGGAGCAGTCACACGACGCAAACGAAGTTCTGTGGAAAGATTTGCCTGAAAGAACTCCTTAATCAGTTTGATTCCCATTTCGGTTTGGCGCATATCAAGAAGTGCCTTATAGCCTACTGGTTTTATTACATTACTCATAATATATATTTTTTTCTTTGTTTTTATGTATTTAGGGACAAATGAAATGCAGGTTAGTACGCCTGTTTTCTATTTGATGGTGCAAAGGTACTAAATTATTATTAATCTGCAAGCGTTTTTCTGTTTTATTTTTCAAAATGATAGAAATTTTAATATTTCACTATCTATTTGTACTCATTTTGCATTATTTTCCCTGTATCATTTTGAATTCAAAGCCTCTCCGTCAACTCTAAATAAGTTTTTTACTCAAATATTTGGTTATTTCAAATAAAATCAGTAATTTTGCAAACGTATCTGCAATTGCATATATGGAAGATATCTTGCATATATATAATAAGGTATAAATATCTTGGTCTCGTAGCTTAGTTGAATAGAGCGTTTGATTCCGGTTCAAAAGGTCGTGGGTTTGAGTCCCACCGAGATCACACATTCTCTATCCAGGAAAGCCACTTCCCCTAAAATGGAATGCCATCCTGTATCAGAAGAATTATCACATTATTTAGTTAAAAACATGGACTTAGTAGAACGTTTTATAAACTACACAAAATTTGACACACAGTCGAGCGAAGATTCCGACAGTGTGCCTAGTACGGCGAAACAACTGGAGTTCGCCAAGTATCTAAAACACGAATTGGAAGAGGAGGGGCTTAGCGATGTAGAGATGGACGATATGGGTTACATCTACGCTACATTGAAAGGCAATACCAAGAAAAAGACACCTACCATCGGATTTATATCTCACATGGACACCAGTCCAGATGCAAGTGGCAAGGACATCAAGGCACGCGTCATCCGCAACTATGATGGCGAAGATATTGAATTGAGTCCAGGCATCTTCTCCAGAGTCGATAAATTCCCTGAATTGAAAGCCCATAAAGGCGAGGACATCATCGTAACTGATGGCACGACCCTTCTTGGTGCAGACGATAAAGCAGGAATTGCTGAAATCGTACAGGCTATGTGCTATCTCAGAGACCATGATGAAATCAAACATGGAGATATACGTGTCGGCTTCAACCCTGACGAAGAAATCGGAATGGGTGCTCATCACTTTGATGTTGAAAAATTTGCCTGCGACTGGGCTTATACCATCGACGGAGGCGACCTCGGCGATTTGGAATACGAAAACTTCAATGCCGCAGCTGCCAAGATCCGCATCAAGGGTGTGAGTGTACATACAGGTTATGCTAAAGGCAAGATGATCAACGCAAGCAGACTTGCGGTGGAATTCCAAAACATGATACCAGAGACCGACCTTCCTGAAACCACAGAAGGTTATCAGGGTTTCTACCACTTGCTGGGCATTGAAAGCCACTGTGAGGAAGCTAAGTTGGCTTATATCATTCGTGACCACGACCGTGATAAATTTGAAGATCGCAAAGCATTCATTGCTGACTGCGTGAAGAAAATCAACGAGAAATATGGCGAAGGAACATGTGAGGCTGAGATTTACGATCAGTATTACAACATGAAAGAGAAAATCGACCCTAACATGCATGTCATCGACATCGTCTTGAGAGCTATGCAGGAAAGCGGCGTTCCTCCACGCGTAGAACCTATCCGTGGCGGTACCGATGGAGCACAGTTGAGTTTCAAGGGACTTCCTTGTCCTAACATCTTTGCAGGCGGCGTCAATTTCCATGGGCCACATGAGTTTGTCAGCATCCAGGTAATGGAGAAAGTAGTACAGACCATCGTGAAGATTGCAGAAATCACAGCAGAATACAACGACTAAGTTTCGTATCAATCATAATAATCTATAATCCCAGAAAGCAAGAATGCTGATGGGACTATAGATTATTTTCATATTATGACCTGATACTCCAATAGACGATAAACTGTTTTCACTTACATATCAAACTTAATTTTCTTTCGAATGGCAGAAATTCCATTTTTAGTAAAAGATTTGGCACTCATACTGATGGTTGCAGGCATCGTAACCATCATTTTCAAGAAGCTCAAGCAACCCCTTGTGTTAGGATACATCGTTGCCGGTTTTCTTGTTTCACCTCACATGCCATATACCATGTCGGTCATTGATGAAACAGCTATCAAGACTTGGGCAGATATCGGAGTTATCTTTACCCTATTTTCACTTGGTCTTGACTTCTCTTTCAAGAAAATCGTAAAAATGGGAGCCTCCCCTATCATTGCAACCGTAGTCATCGTGTTCTTCATGATGATGCTCGGCATCAGCATAGGTCATGGCTTTGGGTGGAGCAAGATGGACTGTATTTTCCTTGGCGGTATGCTTGCCATGAGTTCCACCACCATTATTTACAAGGCTTTTGATGATATGGGGCTGCGGCAACAGAAGTTTGCGGGCATGGTGATGAGCGTTCTGATACTGGAAGACATACTTGCCATTGTCATGATGGTGATGCTGTCGGCCATTGCTGGAGGCAACAACCCTGATGGAGAACAGATGATCGGTTCTGTGATAAAGATTGCCTTCTTCCTTGTCCTTTGGTTTATAGTAGGAATCTTTGCCATCCCACTTTTCCTCCGTTCTGTACGCAAACTTATCAACAATGAAACCCTTCTGATTGTAGCATTAGGACTCTGTTGCGGCATGGCAGTACTCTCCACCAAGGTTGGATTCTCCAGTGCTTTTGGCGCTTTCGTCATGGGCAGCATCTTAGCTGAAACCATCGAAGCAGAAAAGATTATCAAACTGGTGGAACCCGTAAAGAACCTGTTTGGAGCCATCTTCTTCGTATCTGTAGGTATGCTCGTTGACCCCAAGATTCTGATAGAATACGCCATTCCTATTCTGGCATTAGTAGGTAGCATACTCATAGGACAAGCCATATTCGGTACCTTCGGTTTCATGCTCGGTGGAGAATCTCTGAAATCAGCTATGCGCTGTGGATTTTCCATGGCACAGATTGGTGAGTTTTCTTTCATCATCGCTTCCTTAGGTCTGTCGTTAGGCGTTATCAGCAACTATCTCTATCCAGTAGTTGTTGCCGTATCTGTCATCACAACCTTCCTAACTCCTTATATGATTCGCCTTGCCACACCGACGTATCAAGTCATGGAGAAGCATCTGCCGAAACGACTCATCAACATACTGAATCATTTTGCAATGAGCCATCCCTCTACGACTCAGCAGAGCAAATGGAAGTCTCTTCTCAGACAAATGCTCATCAACACCGTAGCCTATTCCATCCTTACTGCAGCAGTCATCGCATTGATGTTTACCTTCGTACTTCCATTCACCCGAAGTCTTTTCCCTGGCTGGAAGTTGCATTGGTATGCTAACGCCATCACAGGCATATTGACCCTTGTACTGATAGCACCATTCCTGCGTGCCATCATCATGAAAAAGAACCATAGCAATGAATGGAAACGCCTATGGGTAGAAAGCAGCATCAACAGGATTCCGCTTCTCTTCACCATCGTCGTGAGATTTGTTATTGCATTGGCTTTCATCTTCTATATCTGCAATTATCTGACACGTTTCACCGATGCGCTCATGATAATCATCGGCATTGCTGTCGTTTCCCTGATGATAGCATCAAGATGGACCAAGAAGAGAAGCATCAAGATGGAAAGACTCTTCATTCACAACCTGCGTTCAAGGGACATTATGGCACAGGTAAACGGCGAGAAGAAACCACTCTACGAAGGACATTTATTGGACCGAGACATCCATATCAGCGATTTTGATGTACCGGAAGATTCTTCTTGGGGAGGAAAAACGCTCAAAGAACTGCATCTCCGTGAACGGTTTGGTGTAGATATGAGCAGTATCATGCGTGGTTCACAACGACTGAATATTCCTAACGGAGATACAGTCATTTTCCCAGGAGATAAATTACAAGTCATTGGTAATGATGACCAATTGCAGAAATTTGCAACCGCGCTCAGTACGGATCTCATACCAGAAGATCTGGAAATAGAGAAACGGGAGATGAAACTACGACAACTCATCATCAGCGGTAAAAGTGAATTCTGCGGGAAATCACTTCTTGAAAGTGGAATCCGCGATAAATACAACTGTATGGTTGTGGGATTGGAAGAAGGACAAGAGAACTTAACGAAAATAGCTCCTACCCGTACATTTGAAAAAGGAGATATCCTTTGGATAGTAGGAGAAGAAAGCGACTTACAAAAAATAATGGAGAGGGCTTAGCCTTCTCCATTATTTGGGGGTGTAATTTAAACTGTGTCAAGGCTTGTTCTTAACTTTCACGCGATGTCTGCACGAGGAGGAATCTTGGAATTCACCTTCACGGTCTGTAAACCCGATAAATGGGCAAAAGCATATTCAGCCAACTGTGGAGTTCCTTCGATGACGATATGTTTCAGTTTTTTACAACCCGAAAAGGCAGCAGCATCTACCTGCTTTAAACTCATCGGAAGATGAAGTTCCTGCAAGTTATCACAGGCAAAGAAAGCCTGCGAACCAATCTGCTGCACTCTTTGAGGCAGCAAGATTTTTTGCAGATGATGGCGAGAATGAAAAGCATTCTTAGGGATGACAGGACAAGTCGCTTCACTCAAATCTACATTTCTGAGTTGCCAGCAAAGATCTCTCATTTGCCGGAAATCAGAATTACCTTGAGTGGTCAGGTTGCCCGTCAACTTCAGGGAAATCGCCGTTGTTTTCTCTTCTACCTTCAGGCTATCCATGTTGGCAACAGTCTGTGCAAACAGAGTTGGCGAACACAGGAGCATGAAGGAAAGTGCTAACATTTTTCTCATACTTATGAATATCATTAGGTTATAGTTATTAATAATTCCAATGGGACAAAAATACCGATTTTATTAGAACTTTCCAAATCTTTTGGATTAAAACTTCTAAAAAACACATCTTACTTTATTTTAGAAGAAAATCATGAAGAAACGAAAAAAGAGGGGATGTCATGAACTCCATGACACACCCTCTTTTATTGATTGTATTTTTCTTAGATTTCAGAGACATTCTAATACCATTGCACTGCATTAGAATAGCCGCTGCGCTTATCATATTTCAAGGCATCCGTCAATGTAGAAGCATTACAACGGAAGGTGAAATTATAACTTGTATAAGGCGAAAGCACCACCGAACAACTCATATTGAAGCAGTGGAGATCACGCTGCAAGCTTGCAGTAGTCATACTCATTTTATGATTATCGAAATCATAACCGGATGAGAAACTGATATTCCAGCCATCACTCAGTCTTACGTTACCACTCATATTCAGCGTTTGGGTAAACTTGTATGGATAGCGCATAGACTCCTTGTTGAACTTTTCCTTGCGCGTATCCTCACGCATGGTAACACCATAACCGAAAGTCAGCGACCAAGGCATCTTGAAAGCCATATAACCATTCGAGTCGGTCTTAGCCTTACCACTCTTCTTCTTGGCAGCAGTCTTTCCCTTCTCCAAGGTATCATCCACATTACTTTCTATATCAGTATCCAGTTCATCCTCATCCTGGTCCTTACGCTTACTGTCCTTCTCATCATCATCACTCTTTCCACCAAACAGTTTTGCAAGCTTCTCAGGTGTCAGCGTGAAAGACAGGTTCTGCGACATACCCTGGAATCGGCCGAATCGACCTCTACCCCACTCTGTATGAGTACCGACGTATGGATTTCCCTGTTCGTCCAGTTCATAAGCATAGGTAGCAAAGACCGCATTCATATTGAACGTATAGTTCTTCCACCATTTCAGACGCAGGTTGATATTCATATCGCTCCAAGGTCTTACCTTAGCCGCCATATTGTAACTCATATTGATGTCAAACGCATCTATCAGACTGATTTTCTTGAAACCGGTAGAGTCCTTATCGCTCTTGACCTTCATCTCCAGGTTGTTGCCTAAAGTGAAAGAGAGGCTTCCGGTCTTTCCCTTGCCAGGCACACCATAAAGTGAATTCTGGTATGGAGAATAGCTGACGAGCGAAACATTACCATCGGCATCCGTCTTCTGATAAGTTTCCCAATAACCATAACGGGAAGCACCAAAGTCAGGCGCATAACTGAAACTTACGGTTGGCGTGATGACATGGCGAATGGCCTGTATCTTATCACCGAACAATTTGCGATTAGGCACCCAGAATCCATAGAGTTTGGTGGACATACCCACACTCATGTTCCAATTATAAACATTGTGGAAACCATAGGTTGTATCGCAAACCTCAGTCTGCTTCTGTTCATCCCATGACTTTGTCACCTTATTGGTGTACATACGGTCAGAGAAGTTGAAGCTTGGATTGATGTTGATGTACTTGAAGAGCGTGAACGAAGCACTCACCGGAATCTGATGCTGCCATGCATTTCTCCAATCCTTGATGATATTGCTCTTCATGAACTGGTCTTCCTTCGTATTGATCGAGTTGCTGATATGTCCAGTATAACTCATCGCAATCTTCTCATACCATTTCTCATCACCCACCATCTTCTTTCGGCGGAAAGGATAGAAACGGGCTATGGAAATATTGAGGTCAGGAAGTGTCACAGCCAAACTGGAGTCACGCATATTCTGCGAAAGGTTGGCAGTAGCGCTGAGCGTCATACCGATACTTGAGAATCCTGTACTCCAGCTCACAGAAGAGGTACGCGTACTCTGCGTCATCGTCTGCGGATTATAGAGCGAGTTGAGATTGTTGCGCTCATAGCTGGATGTGGCAAAGTTGACACTTGCCGACAACGAGCTGAAAGGATTGGCCTTTGAGTCCTGTCGATGACTCCACTGCACCTTGAAACTCTCCTGCTCGGCAAAGTCAGGCATTCCCTTGTCACCCGTCTTCGTATCCTGGTAACTGAAGAAGAAACTTCCCGAGTACTTATAGCGTTTGCGGTAATTACTTGCAGCAGAAATACCCCAGGAGCCCTTCGTGTAGATTTCACCCAGGAGTTTCAAGTCCCATTTGTCATTGACGGCAAAATAATATCCACCATCTCTGAGATAGAAGCCACGGTCGCTTTCATCACCATAGGTAGGCATGATGAAACCACTACTGTAGCTCTTGGTAAATGGGAAGAATCCGTAAGGGATTGCCAAAGGCATCGGCACATCGCACACCACGAGATAAGCCGGTCCGAAAACCACATCCTTACCCGGTCTCACTTTCGCTCTGGAAAGAGAAATATAGAAGTCAGGATGAGGATCATCACAGGTCGTATATCTACCATGTTGCAGATAGATAGCTCCAGTAGAATCACGTTTTGATCGGGCACCCGTCAGGAATCCATCCTGCTGCTCTGTATATACATTTTTAATAAGTGCCTTCTTACTCTTGAAATTGAAGGCAATCGTATCCGTATCGTAGGTATCAGAACCCATCTTGAAGACCGGTTTACCCTTGATGCCACCTTCAGCAGTAGAGTCGGCGGTACCCGTAGCCTTCACATTGCTCTTGTCGATGTCCATGGTAATCTTGTCACTCGAAAGATCCATGTTGGTATATTTCACATTGGAATTACCATAGAGATGCGCCACTTTATGAGGTGCATCATAGACGAGAGAATCCTCCGCCGTATATTGCACCGGCGCATCCACGCCACCGGATTTCTTGCGATTCAAGCTATCCAGTCGGATACTGTCATCGACCACTTTATTATGTTTCCATATAGCCTTCTGCAGCGAATCCATCTGCAGGGTATCATTAGCAGCGTCCACCTTGATTTCATTGCCTAAGGAATCCACCCATACAGAGTCTCCCACAGCCATAGCGGTAGAATCAGCCATAGCCTTCTTCTTTTTCTTAGAAGGCATACCCGGATTGGCCACCATCATGCAGACAGCAGCTAAGAGCAGTACAGCTATAGTTGATTGTTTTCTCATTCAATATCTTTTGAGAAGTTATATTTCAAACAATTTCTCCCATTCCCGGAAGCGTTTCACTCCTTCTTCGCCAAATTTAGCGAGACTTTTCTCTGCCTTTTCTATCGACTTTTCCCTGTCGAGATGGGTTTTGCTGAAAAACTTATCAGCATAGCAAATCACCTTTTCCTCCATCGTTTCGGGAAGGAAATCCTGATGAGGCAGCGGCAGATTCTGCTCTACGATTTGCTTACATGTAATGCCAGCCCCCGTATGGCGTTCGCATACCCGTGCATGGCGTTCATATCCTTCTTTACGCAGGATTTCAGCTCCCAGACGGCCATGGCAGATGTATGGATGAGACCCGAAACACTGTATGCCAGGAGCATCCGTCAGGAAGATTCCCAAGTCGTGGAGCATAGCAGCTTCCTCGACAAACTGGGCATCCAGCTGCAATTCAGGATGATACGAAACAATCTGTAGCGCTTTTCGCGCTACAGATTGACTATGTGTAATGAGGATATGACGAAGTTCATTATCCTCAGGATAATACTTATCTATAATTGCTTGATAATCCATCATTATTCTGCGTTGCGCTCAATGTAAGCGATCACATCACCCTTGCGGATTTTGCTGCCCTGCTTAGCATTGATTTCTACGAGTTTACCACCAAGAGCTGCAGGAACGGTCTCAAATTCACCCCAAGGAGCAAGAATGTAGCAGAAAGCATCACCTTCCTTATATTCCTTGCCGATGAATGGCTCTACTGCAGGCTGGCACTCACCCTCGCCCTGGAACTCCCAGAAGATCTGACCTGCTACTGGTGCTACGATCGCATCAGCCTTGGCGTGCTTGAATTCTGCGAGCTGAGCTGGAGTCAAGGTGCTGCCGAGCTTAGCATCCTTAGCCTTCTGGAGATCAGCCAGGAAGTTCTTCTTAGCCTGACCGCTCTTGAAGTTGCGATACTGCTCTGGGTGCATGGCGAGCTCGAAGAGTTCCTCATCGTCCTCTCCATACTCCCAACCATTCTCGTCCATCTCCTTCTTGAAGTCATCGAGAGCGTTAGAAAGCAATGTATGAGCATCTACGTCTGTGAACTCACGGCCCTGCTTCTTGGCAAGTTCTACGAGTTCTGGATCGATAGTTCCAGGAATCTTACCACTCTTACCGAGAATCATACCCCACATTGAGTCGTCCATCATCACGAAGCGGCCCTTGCCCTGCTCCATGGTGAGGAGGTTCATCAAAGAGATGTTCTTCACATACTGGCTGAATGGAGTTACCAATGGAGGATAACCCACGCGTGGCCATACATACTCTACCTCGTCGAAGAGCTTGATCAGAAGGTCGTCCATAGACAATTCTTCCTCACCCTTCTTCTTACGGATATTGTTGATCGTCTGACGCATACCACCGAGGTCTGCCATCATACTACCCATCATACCGCCAGGAAGACCGCAACCGAGCAACAGAGAAGACATGATCTTATTGCCTGGGTTGATGAAGTAACCGAGCCACTCGTCGATGAATTCCTGAGTCATGGCACGAGCCTTCATGTAAGCGCTCATATTGATTTCAGGCACCTCAAAGCCCTCGTTCTTCAACATGCTGATGACAGAGATCACGTCTGGGTGAACCTTACCCCAAGACAATGGTTCGATAGCAGTATCGATGATGTCGGCACCATTGTTGCAGACCTCGAGGATAGAAGCCATAGAGAGACCAGGACCAGAGTGGCCGTGGTACTGGATGATAATCTCAGGATACTTGTCCTTGATCATCTTGGTCAACTTACCGAGGAAAGCAGGCTGACCGATACCAGCCATATCCTTCAAGCAGATTTCCTCTGCGCCGGCAGCGATGAGCTGGTCAGCGATGTTCATATAATAATCGAGTGTGTGAACAGGAGAATTAGTGATACAGAGCGCACACTGTGGAGTCATGCCACCTTCCTTAGCCCACTTGATAGAAGGAATGATGTTGCGCACATCGTTCAGACCATCGAAGATACGGGTGATATTAGTACCCTGCTTAGCCTTCACCTTGTACATCAAGGCACGTACATCGTCAGGCACAGGATACATACGAAGAGCGTTCAGACCACGGTCGAGCATGTGAGTCTTGATACCTACCTCATTGAAAGGCTTACAGAAAGCGCGAACAGCCTCGTTAGGATTTTCGCCTGCGAGGAGATTTACCTGTTCGAAGGCACCACCATTCGTCTCAACACGGCTAAAGCAGCCCATTTCGATAATAACTGGGGCAATCTTAGCCAACTGATCTTTACGTGGCTGGAACTTACCTGAACTCTGCCACATGTCTCGATAAACGAGACTGAACTGAATTTTCTTCTTCATTATTTATTAATGTATTATATTCTAATGATTGACAAATCTATTTTTTGCAAGTGATTTTCCATCAAGTAACGGCTGCCATCAAACAGACCCGAAAGCCCCTTCCTGGCAACGCATAATTTACCAAGGTGCAAAATTAGACAAAAAAATCCAATTATCAGCCTATTCAGCTATTTTTTTGCAAATATTGCATTATTTTATAAAGGTTCTACCGATTTTCACCGATAGGACCTTTGTCATTTCATTACGATTCTGAATGTTTCTCTTACAGAGTTCCCCCTATTCCGCATCACCCTTTTCCAGTTCCTCGGTAAACTCCTTATGGAAAGTGCTGAAGAGACGCAGGATTTCCTTACGTGCCTCTTCCTCCTCATCCCAGAGATTCAGTTCACCAGCGCGATGAGCCAATATCATCTTGGCGCAGCGACGTATCTTGCGCTTGTTGTTGCGTGCCTGCAACTGGTCACCCTGTATAGGTTTCTGATTGATATAGGAGAATGCTAACAGCTGCTTCATGAACATTTCAAACATAGGGTCATCATGACGCCAGTCTTCATCATTCAGCCAGAACCATTGGAAACCATATTTCTGTTCCAAAGAAATGAGATGGCCGCCCAATTCGTCCATATTACCGGCAGCCTTCTGGAACTGCTCGTAGGCATAATTGCCCAAAGCAGTAGGCTCCAGGACAAAATCCTCCTCGCTTCCTTCATCCATCGTACTGCCTCCCAAGGTAATACGCCAACGGTAGTTTTTGTTCTTGATCAATGCTTCATGGGCATTCATCATCAGTTCAGACAGTTTGCCTTCGCTTGGCAGTTCATCCACCACAGACAGGCGATCACGCTGATCGCGCACAACCAACTTGCCCTCATGCTGGCGAAGCACACACATATAGATAAACCTATCATTGTCCAGATGCAGGGAGAAACGGTCGTTGCTATCATCGCCCACAAATTCATAGCGATAATCATCCACCTTCTCATGTGGGATTTCCACATCACCGCGCATCTTGTTGCCACTCTTGTCATAAAGCGAGAATCCGAAATAAGGTATCTGTAGGCGCATGGTGACAGGAGCACCCTCCTTCTTCGGAGTCAAAGTGACCAGCAGACCTTCATCGCCGAAATCTTCCTTCTTGCAGACAAAACCGTCTCTTGTCTTTTCCGCCTTTTCCACCTTTACATCGCCATGACGCCAGAAAAGGTCGAAAGTAATGGTATTTTCATCCTCATCAGTTACCTCAATGAAATCTTCCAGATCCATACCCAGGAAAACTGCCTTGGCTGGTTCTATGACTTCATCGTCATCATCCAGCACTCCCACCAGGATTTCTCCCGGCATAGGGTCGTCTTCCCATTCAGCATCTTCAGGAGCATTGGCTGCCTTAAACACGAGATAGAGCATTCTCGCTTCCTTGCGGCTACCATCTTCCTTGCATTGAAACACCTTTGATTCCTTGGGTACATAGAATGGTGTTGATAGATACGGATTTTTGCATAATGCTGTATATTCGATTTCTGTCCACACCGGTTGTGTGTGAGTTGTGTTTACTGTCATCCTAATATTTTAAAGTTTTTATTATCTGTCTTTATACATGTTCTCGTAATATTTCTGATAGTCACCGCTGGTCACGTTGTCCATCCATTCCTGGTTGTCGAGATACCATTTCACGGTTTCCTCGATACCTTCCTCAAACTGCAGACTTGGTTCCCATCCCAACTCCTTCTGGAGCTTACGTGAATCTATCGCATAGCGCATATCATGTCCCTTGCGGTCGGTCACGTAGGTGATCAGGTTAAGGTCCTCACCTTCCTTGCGTCCGAGCAGACGATCTACGGTCTTGATCACCACCTTGATGATGTCAATATTCTTCCACTCATTGAAACCGCCGATATTGTAAGTCTCAGCCACTTTTCCCTTGTGGAAAATCATATCGATGGCACGGGCATGATCCACTACATACAACCAGTCTCTCACATTCTCACCCTTACCATATACTGGCAATGGCTTGCGATGACGGATATTGTTGATGAACAATGGAATCAACTTCTCAGGGAACTGATATGGACCATAGTTGTTGGAACAGTTGGTCACGATGGTAGGCATTCCGTATGTATCGTGGAAGGCACGTACGAAATGGTCTGAGCTTGCCTTAGAAGCCGAGTATGGAGAATGAGGATTGTACTTGGTAGTCTCCAGGAAGAATTCCTCGCCATAAGCCTCGTGGTTCTTTCCGCTGGAAGCCTTGGTTGTGAAAGGCGCTGCAACACCCTCCGGATGAGTCATCTGCAGGGCACCATACACCTCGTCGGTAGAGATATGATAGAAGCGCTTGCCCTCATAACCCTCTGGCAGACTCTCCCAATAGATCTTGGCAGCCTGGAGCAAAGATAGGGTACCCATCACATTGGTCTGAGCGAAAGTGAAAGGATCCTTGATACTGCGGTCCACATGACTCTCTGCAGCCAGATGGATAATACCGTCCACCTGATACTCCTTCATCAGTTTCAGCATCAGGTCGAAGTCACAAATGTCACCCTTCACGAAGGTATAGTTTGGCTTATCCTCAACATCCTTGAGGTTAGCTAAGTTGCCAGCGTATGTCAACTTGTCAAGGTTGATGATATGATACTCAGGATACTTGTTCACAAAAAGTCTTACGACATGTGAGCCGATGAAACCAGCACCGCCCGTTATGATGATATTCTTCATTTCTATTATTTTTTTAAGTATATAATTCAAGTTCTGAAGTTAAAGGAGTTAAGACAATAGTCTTTTTGGCGAAGTTTTTTAAGCAGCAAGACATACTTCTTAACTTCTTAACTTCCTTAACTCCTTTAACTTCCTGATATACGAAAGTTCAGTAATCAGGTACTTCCTGTTCCGGATATTACTTGGCAGCCTCCAGATGAGCAATACATTTCTCAAGTGAATCCACCCAGTAAGGCACTTTCACGCCGAAGGTCTCCTTGATGGAACGCTTGTCGAGCACGGAGTAAGCCGGACGGGTTACCGGAGATGGATATTCTGAACTGTAACATGGTTGGATGTCGCAATCCGTATGTCCTGAGATTCTTGCTATCATCTGGGTGAAATCATACCAGGAGCAAACTCCCTCGTTGGAGAAATGATAGATTCCTACCAGTTTTTCCTGCTCCTCCGCCGTCTTCATCTTCTCTAAGATGGTCTCGATGGCATAAGCCAAATCCAGCGCATAAGTAGGAGTACCGCACTGGTCGAACACCACCTTCAACTGCGGTTTGGTGGCAGTCAGGTTGAGCATAGTCTTGCAGAAATTCTTGCCAAACTCAGAATAGAGCCATGCGGTGCGGATGATGACATACTTGCAGCCGCTGGCGATGATATTCTGTTCGCCGTGGAGCTTAGTAGTACCATAAACGCCCGTAGGAGTACCCTTCTGTTCAGGATTGCAAGGCACATTATAAGGTTCCTTACCAAACACATAATCGGTAGAAATCTGAACGAGCAGACCATCCACTTCCTTCATAGCCTTGGCAAGATTTTCTGGCGCATCCGCATTCAGTTTCTCAGCCAGTGCAGCCAACTTTTCATCTGTTTCACAAGCATCCACATTGGTCCAGGCAGCACAGTTGACGATAGCCTGCACCTCATTGTCTTTCACCATCTTTCGGATGGCATCCATATCCGTAATATCCAGATAAGTAGTCTCCAGACCCTCCACCTGATTGACATCCGTAAAGATATAATGATCAGTAGTATTCTTGCTAACGATACGCATCTCATTGCCGAGCTGACCGTTGGCACCCGTAACTAATATATTCATTTCTATTTACAATTTACAATTAGACCCAGCTTTATCAGCATTTCCCCAAAAGCCCTTTTCCAAGCCCTTTCCAAGCCCCTTCAAAGCCCTTTTTACCTTTTTACCTTTAAAAGCCAAGAACGTTCTTTTTACCTTTTTACTTTTTTACCTTTTTACCTTTAAAAGCTTTTTTACCTTTAAAAAGGACTGTCAAAGTCTTTCAGCATATCATGCTTGGTATCCTTCTCAGAGAGAATAGCATGCTCTGTAGGAATCTTCCAGTCGATGCCCAAGCTCTCGTCGAGGATAGAGATTCCCCCGTCAGCCTCAGGATGATAGAACTCATCGCACTTATACTGGAACACGGCAGTTTCGCTGAGTACGGCAAAACCATGGGCAAAACCACGTGGAATAAAGAACTGGCGATGATTATCCTCGGTCAGTTCCACAGCCACATGCTTGCCATAGGTAGGAGAACCCTTGCGAATATCCACAGCCACATCGAGCACGGCACCCTTCACGCAGCGCACCAGCTTAGACTGGGTGAATGGAGGGCGCTGGAAATGAAGTCCGCGCATCACGCCATAGGACGACATACTCTCGTTGTCCTGGCAGAAATGGATAGGATGGCCCAGTATCGGAGCCACCTTCTCGTCAAATTCACGCTGAGAGAAACTCTCGAAGAAATAGCCACGGGCATCCTTGAAGATGCGAGGCTCAATGATGAGCACGCCATCTATATCAGTTTTGATTACTTCCATATCTTAGTCCTTTAAACTGTTCTGGTACCATTCATAAAGTTTCTCCACACCATCCTCGATTTCCACCTGATGGGTCCAACCGAGCGAGTGCAACTTGCTTACATCAATCAACTTTCTTGGAGTTCCGTCTGGCTTAGAAGCATCAAACTCCACCGTACCCTCGAAGCCCACCGTCTTCACGATCAGTTCAGAGAGTTCACGGATAGTAAGTTCCTTACCAGTACCCACATTGATGTGGCAGTTGCGGATTTCACCGAGCGAAGGAATGGCACCGCCACGACCCTCAGAATTGTTACGGTCAACGGCACCGTCCACCTTGGCACCATAGAAAACAGAACTGTATTTCTCGATACCGATGATGTCCTTGAAATCTACATTCAGGAGCACGTGAACGCTGGCATCCGCCATATCCTCGCTCCAGAGGAACTCACGCAGCGGAGTACCTGTACCCCAGAGCACCACCTTATTATTATATATACCATAGAACTCCAGGGCTTTCAGGATACGCTCATGGTCGTTATGACCATCCACGTTGCCCTCGCCGATGAGTTCGCGCAGTTTATCAGTAGGGTTGATCGGACGCTTGTTCATATCCACCTCAATACTGTGCCAGTCGCCCTCATGAATCAGTTTAGCCAGATAGATCTTGCGCATCATCGCAGGCATCACATGACTGTTTTCCAAGTGGAAATTATCATTCGGACCATAGAGGTTGGTAGGCATCACAGCGATATAGTTGGTGCCATATTGCAGATTGTAGCTCTCGCACATCTTCAGTCCGGCAATCTTGGCAATCGCATACTCCTCGTTGGTATATTCCAGAGGAGAAGTAAGGAGCACATCCTCCTTCATAGGCTGCGGTGCATCCTTCGGATAGATACAGGTAGAACCCAGGAAGAGCAGCTTCTTCACACCATGACTGTAAGCATTGCTGATGACATTACATTGCATCTTCATGTTCTGCATGATGAAGTCGGCGCGGTAGAGCGAATTGGCCATGATGCCGCCCACGAAAGCAGCAGCTAAGACCACAGCATCCGGACGCTCCTCATCGAAGAATTTCTGAACGGCATATTGGTCGGTCAGGTCCAGTTCCTTATGCGAACGGCCCACTAAGTTATTGTAACCACGTTTCTTCAAATTGTTCCAAATAGCGGAACCCACCAAGCCATGATGCCCAGCAATGTAAATCTTACTATCCTTACTCAACATTTTTACATCAAAAATTTAAGTTATTATTTTCTCCGTGCAAAATTACGATTTTTCTCTCAAAGAATAAAAAGTTTTAGGGATTTATTTTGTATTTATCGCAATTTGATGTATCTTTGCACTATAAACAATAGATTATTATGAAAATTAAGAGTATATTCATTCTCGGCATTGCCACCTTGGCCATGCTTTCCTGCCATCGTGGTCCCAAGCCACCGGTATCTCAGCAGAACTTGCCCATCAGCATGTCAAAACCAGCCAAGGGCGACAAAGCTATCTACGGACTTGCCTGCATGGGATGCACAGACTCCGTAGTAATCATGCTCCCCAATCAGGGTGGCGATCCTGTAAAATATAATATTCTCGAAGCCAACCGCAACCGCCAGGTATTTGGCAATATCGAAGTGGGCGACTGGATCTGCATCATCCCTGCCAAGGAAAAGAATAAGGCAAGCATGGTCATCGACCTCGACAAACTGAAAGCCACCTGGACCTATCAGGTGATGCCTCATCTCAGAGATGTCACCCATCTCTCCAAAAAGCAGCAGCAGCGCATTCTCGCCAATACGCCCGACAGCATCGTGGAAACCTACATGATTCCGCGCGAATACGGATTTACGCTCAAGCGAATGGGAGAAGCACGCTCCGTGGGAATGGTGGCGACCAACAGTTCGGTAGAGGACGACAGTCCTGTGGAATATCCTAAAGTTCCCCTTTACACAGAGTGGCACGCCTACAACGGCAAGCTGATCTTAGTGAAAGGAAGATACGAGTTTAACAATGTCGTTTTCAACAAGAAAACCACCTACGACACGCTTTCTTTCGTCTATATGAAGGATGATTCGCTCGCTCTCCGTGATTCTCGGGGCAATATTCAGAGCTATCACCGCAAGGCCAATGCGCGGACTGCCAATGCCGCAGCCCAGAAAGCAGCCCAGAAAGCAGCAGAAAAAATCAAGGAAGAACTCAAATAAAGTTCATGCGTTCATCGCTTGAAATCCGAGAGAAATCCTTGAAACAAGACTAAACGACTGAACTTTTGCATATCAGGAAGTTAAAGGAGTTAAGGAAGTTAAGGAGTTAAGGAAATTAAGGAGTTTAGACGTATGTCTTGCAGCTTAAGAACTACGCCAAAAAGACTATTGTCTTAACTCCTTTAACTTCTGAACTTGCGAAACTTAAATAACGAGATGGAGAATTTCCGAAAAATGAGTAATACGACGGAGGCGTTCATGTTCGAACTCCTCCGTTTTTTCATGCGCCCATATCGTATGAAATGGGATATGAATGGCAGAAGCTCCTATCTTGAGGGCAGGCGCAATGTCGCTCTTGAAACTGTTGCCCACCATCACCAATTCCTCCGGCAGCACGCCCAACTCACGACAAAGTCGGCGATAAGCTTCCGGTTTCTTGTCGCTCACGATGCTCACCACATCAAAATATCGCTGCAGTCCCGATCGCCAGAGTTTATTCTCCTGATCCTGCAGTTCGCCCTTGGTAAAGACCGCCAACTTATATTCCGTCTTTCTGAGTTTTTCCAAAGTCTCCTCCACCTCTTCGAGCGGTTTGGCATCCAGTCTCAGCAGCGTCTTTCCCAATTCCACCGCTCTCCCTATCACGCGGGCAGGCACCTTTCCGTCGCTCACCTTGATGGCATTTTCCACTAATGAGATGGTGAACGCCTTGACACCATATCCCAAGTCCTCCATGTTTCCCCCTTCCGTCTCAAAGAGCGCAGCAGCGATTTCCTCCCTGCTTCCATAGTCAGAAAGCAAGTCACAGTACTCAGCCTCCACTTCCTCGAAGTAAGTCTGCAAGGCCCAGAGGGTGTCGTCGGCATCAAAAGCGATTGCCTTGATATGATCCAGTTTTTTCATATTTCTCATTTCTCATTTCTCATTATATAAGAACCCATCTGCAAAAATAATACTTTTCCCCGAACTGACAAAGAAAAACGCACAACAATCTGCTAAAAGCGACTGCTGCACATCCGTCATTCATTCAATCTTAATAGAGAATTACTTTTCAGAACCAAAAGTTATTATTTAACTTTCGTATATCAGGAAGTTAAAGGAGTTAAGACGTATGTCTTGCTGCTTAAAAAACTACGCCAAAAAGACTGTTGTCTTAACTCCTTTAACTCCTTTAACTTCTGAGCTTGTGAAACTTGAATCTTTTAGAAACGAGTCATAAACTCTACTACAATCTTGTCCTTCTCAGAAGTCTTTGCCACACCGCCGTTGCGATAGAAATACTTCTCGTAGTTGATACGGATGTCAGAGATGAAAGGCTTGGCAAGACTGAGCGTCACACCACCAGTCACACGATGGCGCTTATAGTCGTTGATTTTCAACACGCCAGGGTCCTCATCCGTAGCCCCATATCGGGTGCCATCACTGTGGTCGCTCATGAAATCATATCTTGCCAATGGAGAAACCTTCCTGATCAGACATTTCTGGTTGGCCACCGGAATATCATAGCATACAAACCCGTCAAAGGCGTGCACATCATGAAACGCATTCTTGGAATAATGCTTGAAGAGATACTCCACCTCAGCGATCAGACCGCCACGATGGAAGGTAACACCCGCATCATACATATTGACGGTGACGTCAGAAGGCTTGATTTTCTGCGTACTCAGCACGAGATTCACATTCGGGAAGAGGAACTGCGCCTTGGCAGAATAGTTGATGCCCTTGGTCCAGTAATCCTTCTGGTTGGTAAGACCGGAGCCGTTGAACACACCCGCATTCACGATGATAGGGAACCCCACGTTCCAGGTATAACCCACCTCAGCACCGACATCACGCACATTACCCACCTGCTTGGCGATAAACGAGCGGTTGGCGAAATACTGCTGATGAGGCGAGCGGTGCGCATCGATGGTGAAAGGCACACGTTCCTGACCGATAGTAAACTGGAGCGTACTCCATGGTTTGATACGGGTATAAGCATCGAGCATCTTGATTTTGCCCTCATCGCAGAGGTCGATTTCCGCCTTGTAGCTCACCTCTTTGGTCACCTTACCTGTCACATTGATACGGGCAGTTCTCACTTCGAATCGTCCCTCCCCTTCCTCTGTCTGGTATTCGTACTTCGAGCGTATCGTACCGCCAATCTTCGGAGTACGGTCAACCTCCTTCTTTTCATCCTGAGCAAACACCGCTGCAGACATCATAGCGCAGAGCAGCAGGGCCATTGTCTTCTTCTTCATATTCACATTATTAATACATTAGCACACATCATGAGGCCATAGCCTTTATTCGGGTGCAAAGATACGAAGAATATATTTCTAACTTACGACACGGACGTTACAAAATGATGAAGAAAAAGAAATCAGCCATAAATGATAGCAGTTTTAAAAAACACAAAAACAACGAGATGATTTGCTTATTCCAAATATTTATACTAACTTTGCGACAAAATAAAAATATATAAGGAGAATCGCTCATGGATAGTAATATCACAAAGAAGAGAAATGCCAAGCGCGAATACATTTATCGCAAGCGCATCCCTTACGGAATCATGAACTTCGTTACCGTGAGAAGAGACGACTGCTATTATGTAGATAAGACAGATTTTATAGAAGAAATAGAAAGATCCAACATGTATTTCTTCTATATCCGCCCTCGTCGTTTCGGCAAGAGCCTTACCCTCTCCATGCTCAAACAGTATTACGACATCAATATGGCTGACAGGTTTGAGGAACTGTTTGGAGGATTGTATATCGGCGAGAATCCTACACCTGAGCATAATACCTATCTGATTATCTCGCTCAACTTTGCCGTGGTGGATGCCAATCTTGAGAATTACAAGAAGGGACTCGATGCACATTGCAACACAGAGTTTAACTACTTCTGCGATGTGTATGCACAATATCTGCCTGCCAACATCAAAGAAGAGATGAACAGGAAGGATGGCGCAGTAGAACAGTTGGACTATCTTTGCAAGGAATGTAAGAAGACAGGACAGAAAGTGTATCTCTTTATTGATGAGTACGACCATTTCACGAATACTATCCTGGCAGAACCAGACTGTCTCAACAATTATCAGGCAGAAACTCATGGCATGGGTTATCTCCGTAAGTTCTTCGACACCATCAAGTCGGCTACCGATTCCACCTTAGAGCGAGTTTTCGTAACGGGCGTCAGTCCTGTTACCATGGACGATCTGACCAGCGGTTTCAACATCGGTACCAACTATTCCCTTTCATACGAGTTCAACGAGATGACGGGCTTCACGGAAGAAGAGGTGCGCGAAATGCTCACTTACTATACCGAAACCCTCCATCTCCACAACTACACCGTGGATGAATTGATAGACCTGATGAAACCATGGTACGATAACTATTGTTTTGCAAAGGATTCATACGGTGAAACCACCATGTACAATTCCAACATGGTGCTCTATTTCATCGATAATTATATCAGAAACCGAGGAAAACTTCCTAAGAATATGATAGAGGAAAACATCCGACTGGATTACAACAAGCTCCGTATGCTCATCCGTAAGGACAAGGAGTTTGCCCACGATGCCTCTATCATCCAGCAACTGGTAGAAAACGGCTTTGTGGCTGGTGAGCTCAAGACCGGCTTTCCTGCCGAGCAGATAGGCGACCCGGATAATTTCGTGAGTCTGCTCTACTACTTCGGCATGGTTACCATCGCAGGAAATTATCAGGGAAAGACCAAGTTCGTGATACCAAATGAGGTGGTGCGAGAGCAGCTGTTCAAATACCTACTCGACACATACAAGGAGAACGACTTGAAATACGATTCCTACGAAAAAGGAAACTTAGAAAGTGCCTTGGCATATTGTGGAGAATGGAAGCCTTATTTTGAATATATTGCCGACAGTCTGCATAAATATTCATCCCAGAGAGATCATCAGAAGGGAGAATATTTCGTGCACGGATTCACGCTTGCCATGACTTGCGACAACAAGTTCTACCGTCCGATATCCGAAAAGGACACCCAGGAAGGCTATGCCGATATCTTCCTCTGTCCGCTTGTTGACAACTTCAGCGATATGCAGCATTCCTACATTGTAGAGTTCAAGTATGCCAAGTCTAAGGATACCGCTGCGCATATAGAACAACTCAAGCAGGATGCCATCAGACAAGTGAATAGATATGCAGAAAGTGAAGTCGTAACTTCTGCAATCAAGACCACGCAGCTACACAAGATTATCATAGTGTATAAAAGCACGGAAATGGTGGTTTGCGAGGAAGTGAAATAATCACAAGGCGTACACTCCTCTGAATGAGGACGTACGCCTTGTTTATTTATTCCCCACTCCCTTTCTCAAAATAGGGAACTAATTCCTTCTTCACGTCGAAACAAGGACAGGCTTTGGCGGAAAACTCGTTGTGACCATGGATGGTGAATATGGGGAATAATTTTGACCAGAAATGACTTTGACCAAATGACCAATCGTAGTATGCATCGTCAAGAAACGTTTTGGTGATTTATAGCAACTGAACCTAATATCTATATATTTTAGTTAAACAACGTTATCAAAAAGTTACACTTTGAGAAATAATTTGTATATTTGTCATCAAAAAAAAGGAATCATAATGACAAAAGACCAATTTCCTATTCGATTACATGAAGCAAGAATAATGATGGGACTAAGCATGGATAAGCTGGTAGAGCGAACTGGCGGTGCCATCACCAAGCAGAGTATATCTCGGTATGAAAAAGGCATCATGCGCCCAAAGAGACCAGCATTGTTGGCCTTGGCTAATGCCCTGCGCATCAGTGAAAAATATTTTTGGGGGACCAATATAGACATAGATATGCCTACGCTACGAACAAATGCCAATGGTAAAATTTCAGAAAAAGAACTGTTGGCATTGGAAGCCAAACTTTCTTTTTGGGCAGAGCAATATTTAGAGAAGGAGCATGAAGCAGGTTTCAGTTCCACCTTTAAGAATCCCGTTTTTGGGACAAAAATCTCAACTTTGGAGGATGCCATACAGGCTGCAGACCTTTTACGAGAGAAATGGCGTTGTGGTGACGGCCCTATAGCAAGTGTTCTTCGGTTATTAGAAAGAAAAGGCATCAAAGTGATGTCTGCAGAATTGCCAGAATTTGTTTATGGATTAAGCACCTGGGCAAATCACAGATACCCTCTGATCGTACTTGATATGAGACCAAGCAAGACTACAGTAGAAAAGCTTCGTTATACAGCCATGCATGAGTTGGCTCATTTGCTCTTTTCATTTCCCGATAATCCTTCATTATCTTTGGAGAAACGTTGTGATTTGTTTGCAGGTTACTTTATTCTCCCCAAGAAGACATATATAGAAGAGATGGGAGGAACAAAAAGGATGAATATTTCCTTGGAAGAAATGATAGATCTTAAAAATGTCTATGGTTTATCTCTTCGTGCTTTGATTCTCAGTGCCCGTGACTTTGGCATTATAGAAACAGAATACAAACGATGGTGGTATGCTGAGTATCTGGAAGATAATCCATGGGAATCGGGCTTAGGACATTACGCTTATCCAGAAACGACAGGTAGAGAAAAGCGTATTGATTCTATTATCAATTTAAAAAAGATAGAGGGGGAAAGGAAATAAGTAAAGTAAAATGGAATAGACATGAAGATAAAACAGAAGTATATAAAACAAAAAAATCCCACCGAAGCGGGATTATAGGTTTTACACCTTCGGCAATTACTGCCTTATTGTGATAAGATGTAGGAAATCTTATTTTCTGCTGCAAATATAATATAAAATATTTGTTTATCCAATATAAAAGTTGAAATTTTACAGAAAATTAATAATTAAGTATATAAAACTATACTAATATGACTAAAATATTAGGAATTGATACCGGAACCAATAGCCTTGGTTGGGCCATTGTTGAGAAAAATGCAGATGATTATCATTTGTTAGAAAAGGGTGTGAACATCTTCCAAGAAGGTGTAAAAATTGAAAAGGGCATAGAATCTTCAAAAGCTGCAGAGCGTACGGCTCATAAGGCAGCAAGAGTAAGAAACTATCGTATTAAATTACGTAAGATTCGTCTGCTTCGTATTTTAAGTGATGCACATTTATGCCCACCGCTTTCTAAAGCAGAACTATCAGCATGGAGACTCAAGAAAGAGTATCCTAAGAATGAGTTGTTTATGCAATGGCAAGCTACTGATGATGATTCAGAAAAGACTCCTTATGCATATAGACACATATGCCTTCATGAGAATCTGGATTTCTGCAGCATGACAGACAGATATATTTTAGGTCGTGCCTTTTATCACATGATTCAGCGTCGCGGTTTTTTAAGCAATCGTAAAGATCAAAATGGTGACGAAACTGGAAAGGTAAAAGAAAGTATCAGTAACCTTACTCAAGAGATGCATGATGCTGGTTATGAGTATCTTGGTGATTATTTTTATTCTCTCTATAATAAAGGAGAGAAGATTCGCAATCATTATACTGCACGGAATGAACATTATTTAGCAGAGTTTAAAGCCATTTGTGAGAAGCAGGATTTAGATAAGAATCTTGGTCCTGAAGTAGTACGCCAAATAGAAAAAGCCATTTTCGACCAACGCCCGTTAAAATCACAAAAGGGCCAAGTAGGTAAGTGTGTGTTTGAGAAGAACAAGACGAAATGCCCTTCTTCACATCCTATGTATGAAGAGTTTAGAATGCTCTCTTTTATCAATAATATTAAGATTCAGACACCAAATGATGATGCTTTGCGCCCTCTGACTACAGAGGAACGAGAACTTATTATGCCTTTATTCTATCGCAAATCAAAGAAACAATTTGATTTTGAAGATATTGCTCAGAAACTGTCACCGAAGAAACAATACGGCTTTTACAAGAAAAGTACTGATGTTGCAATGCCATATCTTTTCAATTATCCTATGGATACATCAGTTTCTGGTAGTCCCGTAACGGCCTCTTTAAAAGATATATTTGGTGAGGATTGGATTAATGGTCTTTGTGAAACCTATACATTAGCAGAGGGTAAAACTCACTTGGATGTAGTTAATGATATTTGGCATGCTTTATCTTTCTACACGGATAATGCAAAGCTTGCTGAGTTTGCCAAAAATCGTCTTCAATTGAATGATGATGAAGCAAAGAAATTTTGTGATATTTCTTTGCCAGGTGACTATGCCGCATTAAGTTTAAAAGCTATCTGTAAGATTCTGCCTTATCTTAGAAGAGGTTTGATTTATTCTCACGCCGTATTCTTGGGTAATTTATGTGAAGTGATGCCGCAATACGAATGGAATATAGAGGAAATGCGTAATGCTGCCATTGATAATATTATCCATGAAATGAATCAGATAGATTCTAAAGATGAACGTACTTTCGAGGTGTGTATTAAAGAATATCTGAAGGAACAGTATCATGTATCTGATGAGAAACTCAAGAAACTATACCATCCTTCTATGATGGAGATGTACCCTAAAGTACAACGCACCAATAATCATGGTGTCTATCAGCTAGGTTCACCTCGAATTGATAGTGTACGTAACCCTATGGCTATGCGTTCTATGTTCAGATTGCGTAAATTGGTAAACCGCTTATTGGAGGAAGGTAAGATAGATCAAGATACAGAAATTCATATTGAGTTTGCTCGTGAATTGAATGATGCTAATAAACGTAATGCTATTGCAGCATACACAAAAGAGAATCAAAACAAGAATGATGAGGCTCGCAAGAAAATTAAGTCTCTCTTTAAAGACGAAACTGGTAAGGACATTGAACCATCGGATATAGATGTTCTGAAATATGTCCTTTGGGAAGAGCAGAAGCACATATGTTTATACACTGGTAAGCAAATCTGTATATCAGACTTTATTGGATCAAATCCTAAGTTTGATATTGAGCATACCATTCCACGTAGTGTAGGTGGTGATAGTACTAAGATGAATTTGACTCTCTGTGACAGTCATTTCAATAGAGACATCAAGAAAACCCAATTACCTACAGAGTTGTCTAATCATGATGAGATTATGGCTCGTATTAATGATTGGAAAGAAAAGTATGAGTCTCTTGATGGTCAAATTCGTAGACAAAAGAAGTTGTCCAAGGGCGCTTCAAGCAAAGAGCAAAAGGATGGCATTATTCGCAAGCGCCATCTATTAGAACTTCAGCGTGATTATTGGCGTGGTAAGTATTTGCGTTTCACGATGGAAAGTGTACCAGAAGGATTTAGCCGTCGGCAAGGAACAGACATCAGTGTGATTTCAAAGTATGCACGTCTTTATTTGAAGTCCCTCTTCAAGCATGTCTATACAGTAAAGGGTATTGCTACTTCTGATTTCAGAAAGATATGGGGTATTCAGAGTATTTATAGTAAGAAAGAGCGTGTCAATCATGTCCATCATTGTATAGATGCTATTGTTATTGCTTGTATCGGCTTAGATGAATATAATAAGTTAGGGGCATATTATCATGATGAAGAAAATCATGAATGGTATGGTAAGTCTAAGGCCTATTTTAAAAAGCCTTGGTCTACATTTGTTGAGGATATTGAAAGGGTGCAAGATGAGATTTTGGTTTATCATTATACTCCAGACAATATGCCAAAGCAAGGCCGCCGCAGAATTCTTCTTGATGTAGAGATTAATGGACGAAAGAAGAAGAAAAAAGTTCTTTGTAAGGGTGATGCAGCAAGAGGTTCATTGCATAAAGATACTTATTATGGAGCAATTATGAGATCGGGTGAGGATGCACCATATTATGTAGTTCGTAAAAATGTTGATAATCACCTTAGTGATCAAGATATTAAAAATATTGTAGATGATGTTGTTAGAGAAATCATACAAAATGCAGTAGCTAAAGGCGGTAAAGATGCATTAAATGGTACGATATGGATGAATGAAGAAAAGCAGATTCCGATTAAAAAGGTAAGATGTATAACTTCTGTAAAAAATCCATTATGTTTCGAACATCGCAAACCGCGTGATATATCTAATAAAAGCTATAAAAATAATTATTATGTAGCTTCTGATGATAATTACTTAATGGCAGTTTATAAAGGTGTAACATTAAAAGGAAAAGTAAAGTATATGTATGAATTCATAAATATGCTTGATGCTGCAAGATTCTATAAGCAAAGTAATGACAAAGTTCTAGTTGAAGGAAATATTGTACAGCTAAATAAAGATGGGTTTAATTTGGACTTTACTTTAAAAAAGGGAACGATGGTACTACTTTATATTGATAATCCAGATGAAGTCTGGGAAAACAACGGTGATTGGAGTCATAGACTCTATAAAGTAACAGAACTTTGGAAGGATGGTCGAATTGTTGTAACTAAGCATACTGAGGCTAGACCTTCGTCAGAAGTACCTAAAGTTACAAAAGGCTTCTGTATAGGAGATTCTAAGGGACTGTATAGTTATAGTAAATTTTCGGCTTTAGTTCAAGGATATGACTTTGAGATAAATGAATTAGGTGAAATTAAAAGATTAAGATAAAAATGATTAAGCAAACATTATTCTTTTCAACTCCTGTATGTCTTTCGCTCAAGAATTGCCAGATTGTAATCTCTTGGAAAGATTGCGACGACAAGATAACACGCTCTATTGAAGATATAGGGTGTGTTGTCTTGGAAAATCAAATGATAAGCATTACTTTGCCGCTTCTTAACGAGTTGGTAAAGAATAATGTTGCTGTTATCTTATGTGACAATAAGATGATGCCAACATCTATGTTGCAAAACTTAGATGCTAATACAACGCAAGCTGAAAGTTTAAAATTTCAGCTTGCTGTTACTGACCCAATGAAAAAGCAAGTTTGGAAACAGATAATAGAGTCAAAGATAAAAAATCAAGCTGCTGTCTTAGCTCTTGCCGGAAAGAATAAAGATATTCTCAAGCCTTATTATAATAATGTAAAGAGTGGAGATTCTGACAATAGAGAGGGATTGGCGGCCAAGATATATTGGAATAGTCTTTTGGGTAACTCCTTTAAAAGAGAAAGAGAAGGCTGTTCTCCAAATTCTCTTTTAAATTATGGTTATTCCATATTGCGTGCAGCTGTAGCCCGTGCTTTACTTGGGTCTGGGTTGCTTCCCAATTTAGGTATCTTCCATAAAAGCAGATATAATGCTTTTCCTTTAGCTGATGATGTTATGGAGCCATATCGACCATTTGTTGATGAAATCGTATATAGACTTTATGAAAATGGATTTACAGAACTGAATAAAGAATCTAAGTCAGAAATAATGCGTGTGTTGAATTGCGATGTCAATATAGGGAAAGTTAAGCGACCTTTGCAGATAGCTTTAACCATGACAACAGCCTCTCTTGTGAAATATTATACAGGAGAAATCAAGAAACTATCTTTACCGTTGATAACATGACAGAATATAGACTTAACGCTTATCATATTATGTGGTTGTTTGTATTTTTTGACTTACCTGTTACCACGAAAAAGGAGATAAAAGCAGCAACTCTTTTTCGAAAGAATTTGGAGAAAGATGGTTTCTCTATGATGCAATTTTCTGTTTATATTCGTCATTGTGCTTCAAGAGAAAGTTTGGAAGTACATATTAAAAGAATAAAATCTATTCTTCCGGAATCGGGAAAAGTAAGTTTATTAAGTGTAACAGATAAACAATATGGTGATATTTTTAATTTTTGGGGGAAGCCTAAAAGTATAAATAAAAGTAAAATTACCCAAAAAGTTATAGGTGAACCCATTCAGTTGGAGATTTTTTAGTATTTTTGTATTGTTTTACTTTCTACTTGGCTATTTCTTATTAATGAAAGTGATAGTAATATACTGATTATCAGCTATATCAACATTATAAGTTGTGGTTTGATGTAGGAATAGTACGATATACAACGAACACCGCTACACCGATGGTGGAGAAGAGGTTGTGGTTTGATGTAGGAATAGTACGATATACAACTTTCTTCTTTGTATGCTACCGCTTTAAGTGTTGTGGTTTGATGTAGGAATAGTACGATATACAACCGTCTGGACTATCATCCACCAACACCAGGGTTGTGGTTTGATGTAGGAATAGTACGATATACAACGTAGCATTCGTATGCTCCCATCTTCTCGTCGTTGTGGTTTGATGTAGGAATAGTACGATATACAACAAGAACAGAGCGTCCAACACGCAGGTATAGTTGTGGTTTGATGTAGGAATAGTACGATATACAACTGTACAAGAAATAGGCAACAACATGCCAGGTTGTGGTTTGATGTAGGAATAGTACGATATACAACCCTGTTCAAGATAAGCCTCACCTCGCAAAGTTGTGGTTTGATGTAGGAATAGTACGATATACAACTCTGACCATTTCCTTATCGAACTCAGACTGGTTGTGGTTTGATGTAGGAATAGTACGATATACAACTACTGGATATTCTTCCAGAGAGAAGAATAGTTGTGGTTTGATGTAGGAATAGTACGATATACAACTATGAAGAGGATAATCGCAACAAGAATATGTTGTGGTTTGATGTAGGAATAGTACGATATACAACAGTACTGCAGGCGTGAAGAACACCTTAGGGTTGTGGTTTGATGTAGGAATAGTACGATATACAACAATCATCGTGTACGGCATTAAAGCCGTAATGTTGTGGTTTGATGTAGGAATAGTACGATATACAACATAGCAGGAACATCCCTGATGACACCCACGTTGTGGTTTGATGTAGGAATAGTACGATATACAACATCCTCCATTTCTCTTTCGCGGCTATAATGTTGTGGTTTGATGTAGGAATAGTACGATATACAACACATAGCACGATTATATTTACCAGAATTCGTTGTGGTTTGATGTAGGAATAGTACGATATACAACGATTATTAGGACGACAATAGGGAATGCGTGTTGTGGTTTGATGTAGGAATAGTACGATATACAACCATCAGCGATACCGTAATCAGTACCCTTACGTTGTGGTTTGATGTAGGAATAGTACGATATACAACTATATCGCTAAGAATCTATAAAGATTCCCGTTGTGGTTTGATGTAGGAATAGTACGATATACAACGAAGAGGTTATTACTTCCATACAAAACCAGTTGTGGTTTGATGTAGGAATAGTACGATATACAACCTGCACCTCTCTTGTCTCATATCCGATTACGTTGTGGTTTGATGTAGGAATAGTACGATATACAACATCTCATTACGAGGGTCGGCACTCGCATTGTTGTGGTTTGATGTAGGACATGAAGATAAAAATCAACAGGTCATAGAACATGATCAAGTTGATGTTATAAACAATATAGAACCTCTCATTAAATTAATAAGAGGGCATCAAGTATGCTTGACCGTGACCTTGCAAGATTATATGGGGTAGAAACAGGACAGTTGAATAGACAAGTGAAGCGTGGCTACAAACGATGACTAAAGCCTCCTTGTAACCACGCTTTTATATTCTCTATATCAAACAAGGAACGTACCCTTGTTTATTTTATTCCCCCACCCCCTTTCTCAAAATAGGGATCTAATTCCTTCTTCACATCGAAGCAAGGACAGGCTTTAGCGGAAAACTCGTTGTGACCGTGGATGGTGGCGTGAGGGAATTCCTCCTTCAGTTGACCGATGAGATCCAGCAGGGCAGCCTTCTGGTCGATGTAGATAAGCACATTATCCAATGATAGCTTTAATCCAGATGATACCATTTCTTTCGGACAAAGCTGTATAATATCATAGGTAATAACCTTAGCATATTTCTATAGACAAAGTCTGATATATACAAAAGAGGTAATCAATGTGAATGTGCTTTTCAGAATAATATTTGATTTCACTGATAGCATGATTAATCTCATTAAATTCTACTTCTTTTTCTTCAATATATTTATTTTTGTTCGACAATTTTACTATACATCACGATTTCGCTCCTGAAAACCTATATATTTGAGCTTAAAAATAAGGGGTTTTAGTGAAAAAATCCGCATTTTTGAGCCCTTAAGTGAAAGAATAAGCCGAAAAACGCTCCATAAATAGGGATTTCTTATCATAGTATAAATACACAATAATTGTTCCCTCTCTAATTTACGTATTACTGCCTATGGTTGATTCAACTCCCATGAGTTAGGATTTATAAGTCACTCATAATAAAGTACTTAACTCCGCAACTTGGGGGTAATTCTAATTCACTCTATATGTTTATCAGCATCTAAAATGTTCCGTATTTCATATCTTTTGGGAAAGATAATAAATCTTTTATATAATATCGAATTTTATTATTTTTTTTAAAGGAAAAGTTATTTTGAG
>OMBB01000007.1_pt1 | contig 146782 bp, 123 predicted proteins | sample 1673961 | NCBI WGS metagenome assembly OMBB01 (sample SAMEA103958135, study PRJEB25191) | human gut metagenome | reverse complement strand
GTCAGTTCTTTTAGTCGTGATTTCATCTTGGCTTTGGACTTTGGATGCACCGTGAATTGGCATTTGACTTTCATCACATAAAAGGAGTAGCCGAGGTATTTCACTCCGCGCACATACGACACTACGGTCTTTTCCTTGTTGACTTTGAGATATAGAACATTTTCTATAAATCGGGTTATAGACTCCTTCACTCGTATTGCAGCCCTTTTGGACTTGCAGAATATCATCGAGTCATCGGCATAACGCACAAAGGGAAGCCCTCTGCGTTCAAGTTCTTTATCCAGTTCGTTGAGCATGATGTTACTCAACAACGGACTTAGCGGTCCTCCTTGGGGAGTTCCTTCCTCGCTCGCTTCGAACAAACCTTTGTTCATTACACCACTTCGGAGATATTTGTGTATAAGACTGACCACTCTGCCGTCTTTGATGGTTCGGCTGAGAATTTCTATGAGTTTGCTATGGCTCACGGTGTCGAAGAAGCGTTCAAGGTCAAGGTCTACTACATATATGTAACCCTCGTTGATTATCCTTTGCGCTCCACGAAGTGCGTCATGGCATCCTCTTCGCGGTCGGAAGCCGTAGCTCGTCTTGGAGAATTGGTTCTCATAGATGGGAGTCAATACTTGGTTGATGGCTTGTTGCACCAGACGGTCTACTACTGTAGGTATTCCCAACAGGCGCATCTTGCCATTGTCCTTGGGTATTTCTACCCTTCTCACCGGGTTTGGACGGTAAGAACCGTCCATCAAGGAACGGATGAGCAAGTCCTTATTGGTCAAGAGCCATGGGAGCAACTGCTCACACGACATCTTGTCGATACCACCACAGCCCTTGTTTCTCATAACCGCCTTGTAGGCTCGGTTGAGATTTGCAGGACTAAGGATTTGCTCGAAAAGGTGTTCCTTGTCGAATGGTACTTCCACGATGTTGTCTTCACACATCCACATGAAGGTCTGCACTCCCCCATACCATTCGGTTTCCGACCTATCTCTTTGGGGGCAGCCATTAACTTGGGATAATGTTTTCTGCATTCTTTCCTTCATGAAGCATGTTTCAATTACTATCGTTTAATTGTTAGGTTCAGCCCTTCGTGCAACGTTATCGACTGTTGCACTACTATGGCGTCTGCTGACTTCTCACGGCAAGCTTTACTCCGCTTCTTTCGTAAAAAAAAACTATTTGAAGCGTCCGTGAGACCTCCTCGGATAAGGGCATTGTCTTTCCATCTTATACCCACTTCATTTACACCGACCGTTCCGAATAGCTATCGGGCTTTGGTTTGCGTAGCAACCTTACCCACGGTCATATGCCTTGCATGAAGTTTCTCTCCGTTAGGTCAGATGTTTGCCGCCGGCTTCTTTCAGATTTCACCTCACGATGAACACCCTTGCCCTTGGCTATGTAATTCCCGCTATTAGGGCTTACTCGGGACTTGCACCCGTTAGACAATGCTCGTGCCGAGCATACTACAAAAAAAAAAAAATTGATTGTCTCACGACAACCAATCTTTTATTAACCTTAATAATCTAATACCATGAAAAACACATTGCAAAGATACAAAAAAACTGCAACCTACAAGTATTTTGCATAAAATATGTATTATATTTATATTTCGTTAAATCTTCCAAGAGCCCATTTAAACTTTCTTTGCACTAAAATGGACTGCACCTTCAATTTATCTTCATTCGACAGTAATGGCAGGGATACCTGAACGCGAAAGGCTTGCGCTGTGGGGAGATACTCCGTTACAAACATGACTGGCTCAAGCTTGCTCTTCAATTCCTCATACTCTTCTACACGCATCGTATCTGATTTAGGTTTAATATAACAACCTAATGAATACTGATCCTTGGCCAAATAGGAGGTTACAGGCAAAGAACGCCATCCCTGATCATAGAAACGGATTTCGCTTTCCTTGGATGGAGCATTGAAGATCTTGATTACGCAAAGAATAGAATCGGCTGCCGATGAAGGCAGATATATCATTTGCAGACGAGCCACCTTACTGGTAGTACACTCCAGATAATCATTCGTCAGCGTATCCATTTCACAGTCCTCGCCCAAAAGGTTCTTCACGTTAGGCTTCACACCCATTTCCTCTAATTCCACCAACTCCAGACGAAGATTCCGGTCCAAGGTTGGCAGAAGAGAGTCTGGCATAGATACCCACAAATCCTTGAGCGACTTAGCCTGAACAGAAGCCACCAACAATACTACCCACAGAAAAGCAAAAAGTTTCTTCATAATTTATATTTTATCATTAAATAAGCCTCATACAACGACTCACATTACTATCAAGACGTGTACGAGGCTTTTATCTTATTTCCCTACAGAAATCTACTTAAACTGGAATTTACCATAACGCAACTGGCAAGTCCATTTTCCCTGATAAGGAGAAACGAAAATCGTAAACAAACAGCCGATGCCCAATGGGGAATTGCCACCCTTATAGAAGGCTGTACCACCATCTTCCTCATCATAGGAAACAGAATAGCGTGTCTCCATCTTCTTCACCAAAGACTTCATCCTGGCGATGGCTGCTGCCTTGTTAGGACAAACAAAATAGAAACGAGCCTGGTTCAACTTTGTTGTTCCCTGAAGATCCTGGAAACCGAGTTCTATGCGGTCTGCCTTGAAACCTTCAAACATCTCGTTGAGGTAAACAAGTTTGTCTGCACTCTGAGATTTAGGTGTACCATAATCTTTATTAAGCTTTTGAACTGTCTCTTCACAAGTTGAGCCGAATGCTACACCTAAAACTTCGGCATCCTGATTTGCGCTCACGGATAATGAAGAAAACAATGCCAATGCTATTAATATTTTTTTCATGATTGTTACATTGTTATACTAAAAACTGTCGCAAAGGTACGATAAAAATAAGAAACAACAAAAAAAATCATCACTTTTTTCAAAAATAAGGGGAAATATCCTTAAAATAAAGAAATTTCCCCTATTAACCTATTATTTTATTATTTCCAAAATATGCAAAATCAAATTACTCCTCTACTGCCGCCTGTGCCGCAGCCAAACGTGCGATAGGCACGCGGAATGGAGAGCATGAAGCATAGTTCATGCCAACCTTTGCACAGAACTTAACAGATGATGGCTCACCACCGTGCTCACCGCAAATACCAGTGCGGAGGTTAGGACGGGTAGCACGACCATTCTCTACTGCCATCTTGATGAGCTGACCAACACCCTCCTGGTCGAGAACCTGGAATGGGTCAACCTTCAAGATCTTCTTCTCCATGTATGCAGGGAGGAATGAAGCGATGTCGTCACGAGAGTAACCGAAGGTCATCTGTGTCAAGTCGTTAGTACCGAATGAGAAGTACTGAGCCTCTTCTGCAATCTGACCTGCTGTAAGGGCAGCACGTGGAATCTCAATCATTGTACCGATCTCGAACTCAACCTCTACGCCGTACTCGATGAATACTTCCTTAGAAGTAGCGAGGATGATAGCCTTCTGCTGCTTGAGCTCCTGTACAGTACCGATAAGCGGAACCATGATCTCTGGGCATGGGTTGAAACCTTCCTTCTTCAACTCGCAAGCTGCACCGAGGATGGCGCGAGTCTGCATAGCTGTAATCTCAGGGAATGTGATACCGAGACGGCAACCACGATGACCGAGCATTGGGTTGTTCTCTGCCAGAGAATTCACACGCTTCTTGATTTCCTCTACGCTTACGCCCATTTCCTTAGCCATGGTCTCCTGACCAGCCAAATCGTGAGGTACGAACTCGTGGAGAGGTGGGTCGAGCAAGCGGATGTTCACGTGGCAGCCATCCATAGCCTTGAGGATGCCGTAGAAGTCAGCCTTCTGATATGGGAGGAGCTTGGCAAGAGCCTTCTCACGACCCTCTACAGAATCTGCCAAAATCATCTCGCGCATCGCAACAATCTTCTGATCATCGAAGAACATGTGCTCTGTACGTGTCAAACCAATACCCTTGGCACCGAATGCACGAGCTACCTCTGCATCGTGTGGAGTATCAGCATTGGTACGGATTTCCATCTTGGTATATTTATCGCAGAGATCCATCAGTTCCTTGAAGTCACCAGAAAGTTCTGCAGCCTTTGTCTCAATCTGGCCAGCATAAACCTGACCTGTAGTACCATTCAAAGAGATAAAATCACCCTCCTTGTAAACTACACCTTCGATCTCCACGGTCTTTGCCTTATAATCTACATTGATAGAGCCAGCACCAGATACGCAGCACTTACCCATACCACGAGCAACTACGGCAGCGTGGGAAGTCATACCACCACGAGCGGTAAGAATACCCTCGGCAGCAGACATACCAGCGAGGTCTTCAGGAGAAGTCTCGATACGAACCATGATGACCTTCTTGCCATCCTCATGCCATTCCTGAGCATCGTCTGCGTGGAATACGATCTGACCACAAGCAGCACCAGGAGAAGCAGGAAGACCCTGTGTGATGACCTTAGCCTTAGAGAGCGCCAACTTATCGAATACAGGGTGCAATAATTCATCAAGTTTCTGTGGTTCGCAACGGAGGATAGCAGTCTTCTCATCGATCATACCCTCGTGAAGAAGATCCATAGCAATCTTCACCATCGCAGTACCTGTTCGCTTACCGTTACGTGTCTGGAGGAACCAGAGTTTACCTTCCTGTACGGTGAACTCCATATCCTGCATATCATGATAGTGGTTCTCCAACTTATTCTGCAGCGCATCCAGTTCCTTGTAAAGTTCAGGCATAGCCTCTTCCATAGAAGGATATTTAGCTACGCGCTCCTCCTCAGAGATACCTGCACGCTCAGCCCAGCGCTGAGAACCGATCTTAGTAATCTGCTGTGGCGTACGGATACCAGCCACTACGTCCTCACCCTGTGCATTGATCAGGTACTCACCATTGAAGAGGTTTTCACCATTACCAGCATCACGGGAGAAGCAAACACCAGTGGCAGAAGTATCACCCATATTACCGAATACCATCGCCATCACAGACACGGCAGTACCCCACTCTGCAGGAATGCCTTCCATCTTGCGATAGAGAATAGCGCGCTCGTTCATCCAACTATCGAATACAGCGCAGATGGCACCCCAAAGCTGATCCATAGGATTGTCAGGGAAATCCTTACCTGTCTGCTGCTTGATAGCCGTCTTGAATGCCGTGACAAGATGCTTCAATTCATCTACTGTCATTTCATTATCCAGTGTGATACCGCGCTGCTTCTTCACCTCCATGATGATAGCCTCGAATGGGTCGATATCCTCCTTGTTGACAGGCTTCATACCGAGCACCACGTCACCATACATCTGCACGAAACGGCGATAGCTGTCATAAGCAAAGCGCTCATTACCCGTTTTACGAGCCAAGCCCTCTACTACCTCATCATTCAAACCAAGGTTGAGGATGGTATCCATCATACCCGGCATAGAAGCACGAGCACCAGAACGTACACTAACCAAAAGAGGATTTTCCACATCTCCAAACTTTGAGTTCATCAAAGTCTCAATATGCTGAACAGCTTTCTCAACTTCATCCTTGAGAAGAGCCACTACATCTTCCTTGCCTTTTTCAAAGTATTCGTTGCACACATCTGTGGTAATTGTAAATCCTGGAGGTACAGGTACACCAATAAGATTCATTTCCGCCAAATTGGCACCCTTACCACCGAGCAAGTTTCTCATGTCGGCCTTGCCCTCAGCCTTACCATTACCGAAAGTATAAACTCTTTTTTCGTCCATAATCGAATAGGTTCTAATTTATTAGTTATTGTTATTAAATGTTGTGATGCAAAAATACGATTAAAAATCGGTTCCACCAAACTTTTTACCATCTTTTTGCAATCTCGACATTACATTTTTAATTGTTTACGCACACACCGTCTGCCGGTAATAAATTATAAGCAAACTTGCCATTATTTTTACAAATCAACATATACCTTATTATATATAAGGGAGAAACTTGATGATATATAAAAGAAGCTCTTCTTCATCAAAAAACAGAGAATCGCCACCACAGATGATTCTTTTTCATTCCAGTTTTTTCACATATCTTACAAATTACTTTGGAAAAATTTTCATTTTTTACAAAAAAGTAGTATCTTTGCACTCAAAAATTTAAATATCAATCATGGGAAGAAAACGTAAACCGTTACCATTCATAGAAAATGTTACCATCGAAGCTGTGGCTGCTGAAGGAAAATGCATCACACGCGTCGATGATCAAGTCATCTTCGTACCTTTCTGCGTACCTGGAGATGTGGTAGATTTACAAGTAGTTAAGAAAAAGCATAAATACTGTGAGGCGAAAGTAGTCAGATTCATCAAGAAGAGCGACGTTCGCCAGGAGCCGATGTGCGAGCATTTCGGTATCTGTGGCGGCTGCAAATGGCAGAACCTGCCATACGAGGAGCAAATCAAGGCGAAGCAGAAACAAGTGGAAGACCAGCTCACCCGCATCGGTAAAATCGAGCTTCCTGAATTCCGCCCTATCATGGGCAGCGTGAAGACTCAGGAGTACCGAAACAAGATAGAATTCGGATGCAGCAACAAGCGATGGTTTACTGCAGATGAGCTCGCACAACTTCCTCAGAAAGAGGATGATACGGTATCTTCATTAAAGGAACGCCACGCACAGAACGCTATCGGTTTTCATATCACCGGAGCCTTCGACAAAATATATCCTATCAAGAAATGCTGGCTGATGGATGACCTCTGCAATGAGATTCGCAACTTCGTATTCGAGTATGCCGATTCTCACGACTATACTTTCTACGATCTGCGTGAGCAACATGGATTGTTGAGAGACATGATGATTCGCAACTCCAACACAGGCGAATGGATGCTTGTATTCCAATTCCATTACGACGAAGAAGGCGACGAGCAGAGAGCGCAGGAATTGATGCAGCAAGTGGCTGACAGATTCCCGCAGATTACATCGCTCATGTATGTAAACAACCAGAAGGGCAACGATACCTTCAATGATCTGGAACTGAGTCTTTTCAAGGGCAACGACCACATCTATGAACTGATGGAAGACCTGAAGTTCAAGGTAGGACCTAAGAGTTTCTATCAGACCAATACCGAGCAGGCTTACCACCTCTACTGTGTGGCCCGCGAATTTGCCAACCTCACAGGAAACGAGCTGGTTTACGACCTCTACACCGGTACCGGAACCATTGCCAATTTCGTGGCACACAAGGCTAAAAAAGTGATTGGTATCGAATACGTGCCAGAAGCTATCGAGGATGCAAAGGTGAATTCGCAGGTAAACAACATCGAGAACACCCTCTTCTATGCAGGCGATATGAAGGATATCCTGACCAACGATTTCATCAGACAGCATGGCCGTCCTGATGTCATCATCACCGACCCTCCACGTGCCGGTATGCATCCGGATGTCATCAACGTGATTCTGAATGCAGCTCCTATCCGCATCGTCTATGTAAGCTGCAATCCTGCCACCCAGGCACGCGACCTCCAGCTGATGGACGATTACTACAAAGTAGCAGCGGTTCAGCCTGTGGATATGTTCCCTCACACGCCTCACGTAGAAAACGTGGTACTGCTCGAAAAGCGCTGCGATACGGAAATCAAGCAGAAACTGAAGGAACGCAAAGAGCGCGAAAAGGCTTCCGCCGAAGCCAAGGCTGCCAAGGAAGCTGAGAAACTCGCCCTCCAGGCTGCCCAAGCTGAGGACCTGACCGCTGAGGAAATTGCCGCTAAGAAATAAACCTTAAAACAAAATAGAAATGAAGATGAAAAATAGTATCATCATGGCGCTGATGGCTATGGCAGTAACCACAGCGGGCGCACAAGAGAAGAAAACCATCGAGTTGCCAGCTTGGCTCAACAACGTCAAGTTGTCGGGCTACGGCATGACTCAATATCAGTATAGCGGACAGAAAGGAAAGGAATCCAATTCCTTCAACATCCGCATGGGACGTATCGCCCTTGAAGGACGTATCGCCAACGATTTCTACTGGAAAGCTCAAATCCAGTTTAATGGCAATACATCCGATTTAGGCAGCAGTCCAAGAATGGTAGATCTGTTTGCCGAATGGCAGAAATACAGTTATTTCAAGGTGAAAATCGGACAGTTCAAGAATCCGTTTACCTTTGAAAATCCGATGCACCCTATCGACCAGGGCTTCATGGGTTATTCCCAGAACGTGAGCAAGTTGGCTGGTTTCAGCGACCGTGCCGGCGAGCACGCATCCAACGGTCGTGACATCGGTTTGCAGTTCCAGGGTGATTTCCTCAAGAATGCCAACGGCCGCAATCTGCTGCACTATCAGATAGGTGTGTTCAACGGACAGGGCATCAATACCAAGGACGTGGACAACCAGAAGAACGTGATCGGCGGCGTATGGGTTATGCCTGTGGCAGGAATGCGCATCGGAGCTTTCGGCTGGACCGGTTCTTATGCAAGAAAGGGAGAGTGGCTGGAAACGGTAAGAGTAGCATCTGGAGCGAATTTCGTCGAAGATAGAAAGATTGCTCAGTCTGGCGTTCGCAAACTCAGCCAGAACCGATATGCCTTCTCTTTCGAATACAAGGCTAACGACTGGACCGTACGTTCAGAATATATTCATTCTACCGGTATGGCATTTGCCAAAAGCATAACCAATCATGGGGATACAGCCTCTAAAGATTGCAATCTTAATAAAGAAATTGGCAATAAGGCACAGGGTGTATATGGTCTTGTTATCGCACCTATCGTGAGCAAGAAGCTCTATGCAAAGGCTCGCTATGATATGTACGAGGCTAATGGTAAGACAGACATGATGAGAACCCAATACGAAGTCGGTCTGAACTATCATATCAACAAAAACTTCACCATTCTATCAGAATATGCGTTTGTCAACGACCGCACAAGTGCAGACCACAATTACTCAATGGCAGACGTGGAAGTTTGTTTCAGATTCTAATATGTAATCAGATTCTTAATTATTAAGCAAAAGAAGAGTTACTCATGGAAACAGAGGAGAGACATCATCACCACCATCACAGAGATGGAAGTGAACAAAGAAGTAGTGGACGCAAGAAACATTACAGTCGCAGAGCAGGACATAATCGTCACACGAAATCACAGATTAGGAGAAGAATGATAGGAAGAATCCTGTTTCTTATTCTTAGTCTGATAGCTCTTGCTATCATTCTTTTCATTATTTACGACCATTATTTCGGGGCATTTTAAGGCATTCCATGAGATAAAAACTATTCATAAAAAAAGCCAAGTCAGCAGTTCACAACAGAATACTGACTTGGCTTTTTTACATTAACTTGGCTTTTTACATTAAAAAGAATAGGAGAAACCTACCGATGCATATTCCTTAAACTGCCAGTAGCTCTCGCCCTCGCTACGCTTGCTGCCATCATCAAAACGAGGATAAAGGAAGATGTTCGTAGAAATATACTTATTGAACTGGAAGGTGAATGTATTCTCCCACTCCAACTCAGCACGCTCATAAGTGGTATATCCATAGAGGCGGGTCTTCCATCTCAGATTTTCCGCCATCTGCCACGTAAAGTCTACCGTAAATTCAGAACCATAGTCCAAAAGTCCGTGCTGTCCTTCTTCCAGACCATATCGGGTGGCAAGCGAACTGCGGTCCACATATTTCCAGTTAAGAGCCAAAGGAGCGATATGCGTGCTACCCTTCAGGCGATGATTGAGCCAGTCGATGGAATAATCCATACCGACAGAAAGATTCAACTTGAAAGGTGACATGAAGTCGGAATAGACAAACTTATCATTGCTGCGAAGACCCCTGGTAAACTGGGTCTGCCCGATCACCTGCAAGGTACAATACCATCTTCTGGTAGCCTGCAAGCCCAACTTTCCGGTATAGCGCAGCAGATCGTCAGAGGTTTTGTACTTATGCAAGGTATCGCCCTTGGAAGTCTGGTATCCCAGGCGCATCTCCAGCTTGTTTTCCCACTTCACCTTCTGCTTGTTGTTATAATTGGCCTGCATCGTCACACTACCCAGCATAGAATAGTTGCTCTCGCCACCTTTATACCAGTTGTCACTCACATAATTCTGGAGGAACTGCAGGTAATAATCTCCCCTGACCGTCCAAAAATTAGGCTTCGCCACATAGATTTTCATCGGCGAAGCCTCTAATTCAATAGCCTTGGGAGCCACCTCCTCCACAATATCCACCTCCGTCTTTCTCGGAGCGCCCTCAGGAATAGGAGCACCAACCACATCCAGTCTGGACTCATTACTTATCACAAGATCAGGACGATTTAAGTAAATGAACATCAAAGACTTATCCAGCATACATTCAAGAGAATCAGAATAGCCAGCCGGATTCAATCTGAGAAAATGATTAGCAGGAGAATGATAAAAAGTAAGCGGGGTGAAAAGTCGGGAATAGCGGATATCTTTCGCAGCATAATAGCAGGAATCGATATGAGCACGAACTGCGGATAAAGAATCCATATAATTCTTCACCCATTCAGCCGTTTCAGGTTCCTGTACACCCTTGGTAAGCTTATGACTCTTGGTTTGTGCCCATGAAGGAAAACAAACAAAAAGAGCAGCCACCACTATATTAAATCTCAATTTCATAATCATTAAAATCTACGCAATGCTATAATTTAGGCGCAAAGGTAATAAATAATTCATAAAACAACGGCATTATTTGCAATAATTTTGGCTATTTCATAAATTTATAGTAACTTTGCACGCGATTATTCTAATTTAAAATATAAATATCGTGGCTGAAACTAAGTACATCTTCGTTACTGGTGGTGTGGTTTCTTCTTTGGGTAAAGGAATCATATCGTCATCCATCGGTAAGCTTCTTCAAGCAAGAGGTTACAACATTACTATCCAAAAGTTTGACCCATACATCAACATCGACCCGGGTACACTGAACCCGTACGAGCATGGTGAGTGCTACGTAACAGTAGATGGTATGGAGACCGACCTGGACCTCGGACACTACGAGCGATTCACCGGTATTCAAACTACGAAAGCAAATTCTCTCACCACTGGTCGTATCTACAAGGCAGTTATTGACAAGGAACGTCGTGGCGATTATCTCGGAAAAACCATTCAGGTGGTGCCTCACATCACCGACGAGATCAAGCGCAATGTGAAGCTGCTCGGCAAGAAGTATCACTATGACTTCGTGATCACCGAGATAGGCGGAACCATCGGCGACATCGAAAGTGCTCCTTACATGGAAGCTATCAGACAGCTGAAATGGGAATTGGGCAAGAACGCCGTCAATGTGCACCTTACCTACGTGCCTTATCTGAAGGCTGCAGGGGAGTTGAAAACCAAACCGACCCAGCACTCCGTGAAGGAATTGCAAAGTGTAGGTATTCAGCCAGATATTCTGATCCTCCGCACAGAGAAACATCTCGAAGAGGGAATCTTGAAAAAGGTAGCCAGCTTCTGTAATGTGGATCTGGACTGCGTGATACAAAGCGAAGACCTCGCCAGTATCTACGAAGTGCCTGTAAACATGCAGAACCAGGGTCTCGACACCGCCATTCTCCGCAAAATGGGCGAGCCTATCGGCGAAAAGCCTGCACTGGGTCCTTGGAAAGCATTCCTCGACCGCAGAAGCAAGGCTACAGAGGTGGTAAACATCGGACTGGTAGGCAAGTACGATCTGCAGGATGCCTACAAGAGTATCCGCGAAAGTCTTTCACATGCCGGCACCTACAACGACCACAAGGTGAAGATAACATTCATCAATTCTGAATATCTCACAGAAGAAAATGTGGCAGAGCAGTTGAAGGGTCAGGACGGCATCGTCATCTGTCCGGGATTCGGCCAGCGCGGCATTGAGGGCAAGATCATAGCAGCCCACTATACCCGCACCCACGACATTCCTACCTTCGGTATCTGCCTGGGTATGCAGATGATGGTCATCGAGTTTGCCCGTAACGTGTTGGGCTACAAAGATGCCAATTCAAGAGAGATGGATGAAAAGACTCCACACAATGTCATCGACATCATGGAGGAACAGAAAAACATCTCCAACATGGGTGGAACCATGCGCCTCGGTGCATACGAATGTGTACTGAAACAAGGTTCTCGCGTCTTCTCTATATATAAGAAGGAGCACATTCAGGAGCGTCACCGCCATCGCTATGAATTCAACAATGAGTTCCAGAAGGAATACGAGAAGAACGGCATGATGTGCGTGGGACGCAACCCAGAGAGCGACTTGGTAGAAATCGTTGAAATACCAGGATTGAAATGGTATATCGGTACACAGTATCATCCAGAATACCAAAGTACCGTATTAAAACCTCATCCTCTGTTCATGGATTTCGTCAAGACGGCTATCTCAAACAAGAAATAATATAAATTTCTAAAATAACAATGAACAAGAACAACATTATTGGCTTTCTTCTCATTGCCTTAGTACTCATCGGATTCAGCTGGTACACCCAGCCTTCTGCAGAAGAGCAGAGAGCGGCTTTCGTACAGGATTCCATTGCCAAGGCTAAGCATGCTGAGATAGAAAAGGCCAGCAAGGCTGCCGCAGCCAAGCGCCAGGCAAATGCCAAGGCTAAGATTGAGGCAGACTCTACAGCCCTCTTCTATTCTGCTTTGAAGGGTCAGGCGAAGAAGATCGTTTTGAAAAATGAGAAAGTTGAATTAACCCTCAACACCAAGGGTGGTACTGTCGAGAAGGCAGTAATCAAGGGTTATGTAGGTCACAACATCCAGGTAAAAGACGGTTCTGCCGACCAAAAGGATGTTACGCTCTTCGATGGCAAAGACCAGAGTCTTAAGTTTATGCTTGAGGCAAAGGAAGCTAACATCATCACCAGCGACCTCTACTTCACTCCATCAAACGTAACAGATTCTACTGTTACCATGACAGCTGTGGCTGGAGAAGGAAAGACACTCTCCATGACTTATACATTAGGTAAGGACTACATGCTCCACATGAGCTTCTCTGCTCAGGGTATGGAAGGTCTGTTCTCACCTAATTATAATAAGATGGACATCGACTGGAGTGATAAGGCACGCCAGCAGGAACGTGGTTTCATGTTCGAAAACCGCTATACCACGCTCACCTATCACAATGCAGAGGGTGGCACTGACTATCTCAATGAGGGAAGCGAGAAGATCGATGAGAAAATCGAAGAGACCATCGACTGGGTATCTTTCAAAAACCAGTTCTTCTCTGCCATCATCGTTGCTAAAGACAACTTCGAAAAGGATGCCTTCATGACCTCTATCCCACAGGAGAAGGGTTCTGGCTATCTGAAGCAGTTCCAGGCTAAGATGAAAACTCCTTTCGACCCAACCGGCAAGAAAGCCTCTGAGTTTGAGTTCTACTTTGGTCCTAACGATTTCCAAATTCTCAAGAATACCGAGAAGGAAAGCACCTTCGGCAAGGATCTGGAGTTCCAGAAGCTCGTTTATCTGGGATGGCCTATCATCCGCTGGATCAACCGTTTCTTCACACTCTACGTGTTCGACTGGCTGAGCAAGGTATTCCCTATGGGCGTCGTACTGATTCTCATCACCTTGCTTCTGAAGCTCATCACCTACCCTATGGTGAAGAAGAGTTATATGAGTTCTGCCAAAATGCGCGTTCTGAAACCAAAGCTCGAAGCTGCTACTGCGCAGTATAACAAGCCTGAGGATCAGATGCAGAAACAACAGGCGATGATGGCTGAATATGCCAAGTATGGTGTGAGTCCATTGTCAGGCTGCTTGCCAATGTTGATTCAGATGCCGGTATGGATTGCGATGTTCAACTTCGTTCCTAATGCCATCCAGCTTCGTGGTGAGCATTTCCTCTGGATGAACGACTTGAGTACATACGACCCAATCTTTGAGTGGAATACCAACATCTGGATGATAGGTGACCACCTGAGTTTGACCTGTATTCTCTTCTGCGTAGCCAACCTGTTGTACTCATGGATGACCATGCGCCAGCAGAGAGACCAGATGGTAGGTCAGCAGGCTGAGCAGATGAAGATGATGCAGTGGATGATGTATCTCATGCCATTGATGTTCTTCTTCATGTTCAATGACTACTCAGCAGGTTTGAACTTCTACTACTTCATCTCCTTATTCTTCAGTGCCGCAATCATGTGGACCTTGCGCAAGACCACCAACGACGAGAAGCTTCTCGCCATCTTGGAAAAGCGCTATCAGGAGAACAAGAGTAATCCAAAGAAGGCTAATGGCCTCATGGCAAGAATGCAGGCTCTCCAGGAGTTGCAGCGCCAGCAGCAGGAAGAGATGATGAGAAAGAAGGCTGAACTGAATGAAAAAAAGAATAATCTCGGAAAATAAAGTTTTATAGATAATAATTAAAGCGTAATGGATTACCCGGAAAAGGTGTTCGTTACGCTTTTTTTGATAGTTTACTAGACTTATCATAAAATAACAGCAAATTCATTTGGCAGTTTCATAATAATTGAGTATCTTTGTAGCAACTAGCATGATAAGTTATGGTAAAGTTACAAGAATGTTTGGAAAAACTAGCCAACTTCAAACTACAGTTTGGAGATAGCTTTGGTATCACTAAACTCGGAATTTTCGGTTCGGTAGCACGAGGCGAAAACACAGAAGACAGTGATATAGATATTGTTGTGGAAGTAGAAAAGCCAACTCTCTCGCTCATGCACAACTTACATGAGGCTTTAAGTAAATTATTTAATAACAAAGTTGATTTAGTCCGCTTCCGCAAATCGCTCCGCCCTTTATTACAGTCAAACATCAATCAGGAGGCCGTTTATGTATAATCGCAGTACCATCCATGACAAGCTCGAAGAAATCAAAGAATCCATCGAGTTAATACAAGAATGGAGTAAAGATGTAGAATCAGCTGATGATTTCATGCTTTCCCCAACAAAGTATATGGCCTTCAATGCTTGTGTTATGAGATTACAAGTCATTGGCGAACATGTAGGTAAACTTTTAAAGGCAGAAGAAAAGCCTTTAAATACTTATCCAAACATTCCCTGGCAAGCGATATATGGCATGAGAAATATGATTTCTCACGAATACGCCAATGTCGACGAAGTGATCGTATATGATACAATCAAAAACGAATTGCCAGAATTGAAAAATATCATCGAAGATTTACTCAGTCAGTATTAATTGGCACATAACATTACCCCCGAAAAGGTATAATTTGTTAAATGATATTATAAATTATACCTTTTCGGGGGTATTTTCTTTTTTTATTCGTATATTTGTCCCCGAAAGGGTATAAAACAAATAAAATATGAGCAATACATTATCATCATACGTCAAGGAAATGCGCAAGCAATTCGGATTGACCCAAATAGATCTGGCGGCGAAATCGGGTGTAGGCCTCAGATTCGTAAGAGAACTGGAACAGGGGAAAGAAACGCTGCGACTCGACAAAGTTAATCAGGTTCTCCTCCTCTTCGGCCAGGAAATCGGCCCCGTTCCTATCAAAAAAGAATAAAAATAGAATTTTATGAAACAAGGAAAGATTTATCTCTACGACCAATACGTAGGCCTGCTGACGGAAGACGAAACAGGCTTCACCTTCGCCTACGATGCAGATTATCTGGCATCGAGTCAAGCCGAAGCCGTGAGCCTCACACTCCCGTTATCCGATGAGCCCTACCACGACACCGTTTTGTTTCCCTTCTTCGATGGGTTAATCCCCGAAGGATGGCTGCTGAATATCGCAGAAAGCAGTTGGAAAATCAACCAGCGGGATAGAATGTCGCTCCTCCTTGCCTGCTGCAAGGATTGTATCGGAGCCGTCAGCGTCATCCCACTTGAAGAATCTCATGCAGAAAGAACCAACAATTCACCTGCAGAAGGAACTTCACTTGCAGAAGGAACTTCACCTGCAGAAGTAACAAATGCTTCCCCCAAAAACTAGAAAGGAGAAAGAAATATGGAAAAATGTCTATATTGCTATAAACCGCTCAAGCCAGGTCAGATAGATTACCATCCCACTTGCGCCAAGAAACTCTTCGGTACCAAGGAAGCCCCTGTCCTACCCTATGTAAGAAAGGAAATCGGCGACCTGGCAAAAAAGGTTGTGCGCGCCCAGACAACCCTCACTGGTGTTCAGGCAAAACTCTCTCTCGATGTGAATCCGGGTGGAAAGAACGAGCCGTCCCGTTTCACCATCGTCGGCCTTTGGGGTAAATACATCTTAAAGCCACAAACCGACCGCTACCGCTGTCTTCCGGAAATAGAAGACCTCACGATGCATCTCGCCGAAGCAGCCAAAATAACTGTTGTTCCCCACGGACTGATACGATTTGCAGATGGCGAACTCTGTTATATTACCCGAAGAATAGACAGACTGGATGATGGAACCAAGGTACCTATGGAGGATATGTGCCAACTATCAGAACGCCTTACGGAATACAAGTACAAAGGTTCCTATGAGCAGATAGCGAAACTCCTGAAGAAATATTCATCATTCTCGCAACTCGACCTCGTAAACTATTGGGAAGTTGTCATTTTCTCATGGATTACTGGCAATGCAGATATGCACCTCAAGAACTTCTCGCTCTACAATAACCGCAAGATGGGTTATGCTCTTACACCTGCCTACGACCTGCTCTGTACCAAGATCGTAATGCCCGAAGATACCGAGGAGCTCGCCCTGACACTGAACGGTAAGAAAAGAAAGATCCAAAAGTCTGATTTCATCAAAGTGATGAAAGCATCGGGACTAAACGACAAGGTGATTGCCAACATCGCCAAGAAGTTCCGTCGTTCTATCGTGAAATGGATAGATCTGATAGAAGCCTCTTTCCTGCCGGAAAGCATGAAAAAAGAGTATAAGAAACTGATTCTCAGCAGAGTAATGGCATTGAGATAAATTGAAGAATTTGAGATAAATTGAAGAAATAAAAACAAATAAAGGTGTATCAAAGTCTAACAAACTCTTTGATACACCTTTTTTATATCTTTATATAGCAAGATTGAGTAACCTTTATATCGTAAGATTGGGATTACTTCTTCATTACAGGCTCGCAAGTCAAGCCTACACCTAATTTTTTGAAGATACGCTGATCCACATCACTCAGCATCACCGTGCAGTGAGCCTGACATCCACGAAGTTTAGGCAACTGCTCCAAAGCTTTTCGGCAATTCTCATCATTCTCAGAGAGAACAGAGAGAGCTACAAGAACCTCATCTGTATGAAGACGAGGATTGCGACCGCCGAGATAACTGATCTTCGTATGCTGAATAGGCTCAATCATAGACTGAGGAATCAGTTTCAGATTGTGATCAATACCAGCCAAATGTTTCATGACATTCAACAACAAGGCGGCACTACAACCCAGCAACTCACTACTATGACCGCAGATGATGGTGCCATCCTCCAACTCAATAGCCGACGAAGTATGTCCCGTCTCCTTCTTATGATTCTTAGCAGCAACAGTCACCTTACGGTAATCTGTAGAAATCTTAGCCTGATTGAAAAGCATCTGTATCTTGGCAATTTCTTCCTCATTACAAGCACCCAGAGCCAACTTGTTGGTAGCAGCATAATAGCGACGAACGATTTCATTCTTCGAAGCCTCGCAGCAAGCCTCATCATCAGAAATACAGAAACCTACCATATTCACACCCATATCCGTAGGAGACTTGTATGGATTAGAACCATAGATACCCTCGAAGAGAGCATTGAGTACAGGATAAATCTCAACATCACGATTATAGTTGATAGCAATTTTATTATATGCCTCCAGATGGAAAGGGTCGATCATGTTGACATCATTGAGATCGGCAGTAGCTGCCTCGTATGCAATATTCACCGGATGCTTCAATGGAAGATTCCAAACTGGGAAAGTTTCAAACTTGGCATATCCTGCACGCACACCACGCTTGTTCTCATTATACAACTGGCTGAGGCAAACAGCCATTTTGCCACTACCAGGACCAGGAGCTGTCACGATAACCAGAGGGCGCTCAGTTTCTACATAATCATTCTTTCCGAAACCATCATCAGAAGCAATCAGGTTGACATCATGAGGATAGCCCTCGATGAGATAATGACAGTAGGTTTTGATACCATCACGTTCCAAGCGCTGCTTGAAAGCTGTAGCAGCAGGCTGACCGTTGTAATGAGTAATCACAACGGAACCCACCATAAAACCACGGTTTTGGAACTCGCCACGAAGACGGAGAACATCCTCATCATAAGTGATACCCAAGTCGGCACGCTTTTTATTCTTCTCAATGTCTGCAGCACTAATCACGATAACAATTTCAATGCTCTCGCTGATTTTCTGAAACATACGGAGCTTACTATCTGGCTGGAAACCAGGCAATACGCGACTTGCATGATGGTCATCGAAAAGCTTTCCGCCTAATTCCAGATAGAGCTTTCCGTCAAACTGTGAGATTCTATCCTTGATATGCTCGGATTGAATCTTCAGATACTTCTCGTTATCGAATCCTATCTTCATATTCTTTTTACTGATATAACTAATTCTCTATTGATTGAACAAATCGAGTGCAAAAGTACAAAAAACTATCGAAATATCAAAAAAAAATTGTACCTTTGCACACAAAAAAGTAAAAAACAACAAGAATGATGAACGGAATTTATACAATTCTTCTATTGGTATTGAGCAACATATTCATGACGCTGGCATGGTATGGACATCTCAAACTTCAGCAGACAGGTACAAGTAGCCATTGGCCACTCATAGGAGTTATCGCCTTCAGTTGGGCCATAGCCTTCTTTGAATATTGCTGTCAGGTACCCGCCAACCGTATCGGTTTTGTAGATAACGGAGGTCCTTTCAACCTCGTACAGCTCAAGGTCATACAGGAATGCGTTTCTCTCATCATCTTTGCGATCATCGCTAATATCCTCTTTCAGGGGCAAGGTCTGCACTGGAATCATGCTGTTGCATTTATCTGTCTCATCGCTGCAGTTTATTTTGTATTCATGAAATAGAATAAACCACAGATTATCAAGGTATTACAAGATATCTATTAAAGGAATGCAAAGAGGATAATGAGCGTCATGGAGGAATGTAAATATAGAAATACAACATTAAAAATATAACCGACAATGGAAAAGAAATTACGTACAGCTTCCATCTGTGTACAGGGAGGCTATCAGCCAAAGAATGGTGAGCCTATTGAAGTGCCTATCATTCAGAGTACAACATTTAAGTATGACAATTCTGAAGAGATGGCTATGCTCTTCGATCTTAAGAAAGAAGGATATTTCTATACCCGTCTCCAGAACCCTACCAATGATGCTGTTGCGCAGAAAATAGCACAGCTTGAAGGTGGCGTGGGTGCTGTGCTGACAAGTAGCGGTCAGGCTGCCAACTTCTATGCCGTTTTCAATATCTGCGAAGCTGGCGACCATATCGTGACTTCCAATGAGATTTATGGTGGAACCTTCAACCTCTTTGGTGTGACACTCAAGAAACTCGGCATAGAATGCACCTTCGTCAATCCCAACGATAGCGAGGAAGAAATCCAGAAAGCATTCCGTCCTAACACCAAGGTTGTCTTCGGCGAAACCATCAGCAACCCTGGATGTGCAGTTCTTGATATCGAGAAGTTTGCCCGCATCGCCCACAAAAATGGTGTTCCACTGATTGTTGACAATACTTTTGCCACTCCTATCAATTGCCGTCCTTTTGAATGGGGAGCTGACATCGTAACTCATTCTACCACCAAGTATATGGATGGAACTGCATCTCAGGTGGGTGGTGTAGTAGTAGATAGTGGTAACTTCGACTGGATGGCGAATGCTGAAAAGTTCCCAGGTCTTTGCACACCAGATGACAGCTATCACGGTTTGACATACGTGAAAGCATTTGGCAAGATGGGTTATACCACTAAACTTGTAGCCCAACTGATGCGTGATCTCGGTAGTATCCCTGCCCCAATGAACTCATTCATCCTCAACCTGGGTTTGCAGAGTCTGCATCTGCGTATGCGCCAGCACTGTGAGAATGCTCAAAAGGTGGCAGAATTCCTGCACAACGACCCTCGCGTAGCTTGGGTTCATTACAGTGGACTGAAAGACGATACCTATTACGAACTGGCTCAGAAATACATGCCAAATGGTACCTGCGGTGTCATCGCCTTTGGCTTGAGGGGTGACCGTGAAACTGCTATCAAGTTTATGGATTCGCTCGATATGATCAACATCGTTACTCACGTAGCGGATGCCCGCACCTGCGTACTCCATCCAGCCAGTCATACCCACCGCCAATTGACAGATGAGCAGTTGAAAGAAGCTGGCGTAGCTCCAGACTTGATCCGTCTCTCAGTAGGTATCGAAGATGTAGAAGACATCCTCGATGATATCAAGCAGGCTTTAGACAAGATATAATATATGCACACCCTATAATGAAGCTTAATTCATAAGACAGAAAAGCATTTCCTATGAAGTTTCGACGAAAAAGAAACTCTTGGTCTTTTTCAACGTTCTGTCCTATCCATGATAGCTCTCGACGGCTCATGGGAGATTGTCCGTGGATAGACAATCTCTCATGAGCCACTTTTCTTTGCACAAAAGTAGAAAGAAAAGTGAACATGGTAAAATGTTTAACATATCTTTTGAAGAGTTTCTTGTTCTTTCGGAAAATTATCCTTATTTTTGCAGAACAATATAAAAAAGGTGTAAAAATATGGTAGAGAATCAATCAACGAGCATTCGAAAATATCCCAAGCGCATCCCTTACGGCATGATGAACTTCAAAGCCGTCATCGAGGATGACTGCTACTATGTCGACAAGACTCCATTCGTGGAAAAATTGAAAGAGCCAACAAGTTCTTCTTCTACCTCCACCCTCGCCGATTCGGCAAGAGCCTTACTCTCTCCATGCTTGAGCATTACTACGATATCAATCGAGCAAACATCTTCGACAAGCTCTTCGGGCATCTCTACATCGGTCAACATCCCACACCCGAGCACAACAAATATCTTGTCATCAAGCTCAACTTTGCAATAGTAAATGCAGAACTAAATGACTATAAAAAGGGATTAGATGACCATTGTCGCATAGCCTTTAATTTTTTCTGCGATGTATATGCGCAATATTTGCCGAAAGGCATCAAAGAAGGTATGAACCAACTGGATGGTGCGGTCAAGCAACTGAACTTTCTGTGTCGTGAATGCGAGAAGACCAATGCCAAGGTATTCCTCTTCATCGACGAGTACGACCATTTCACCAACAAGATTCTTGCTGAGCCCAACTGTCTGGACAAATATCGCAAAGAGACTCATGGCGAGGGATACTTGCGCACTTTCTTCGACACGATCAAGGCTGGTACAGATTCTACCATCGCCCGTGTATTTGTGACAGGAGTCAGCCCTGTCACATTAGACGACCTGACCAGTGGATTCAACATCGGCACCAACTACACTCTGAGTGCCCAATTCAATGAACTGACGGGATTCACGGAGAAAGAAGTGCGTGACATGCTCGAATACTACTCCACCCAATATGAGTTCAACCATACCATCGATGAGTTGATAACCATCATGAAGCCATGGTACGACAACTATTGCTTTGCACTCAAGAAGTACGGCAAAGTGACGATGTACAACTCCAACATGGTACTTTACTTCATCGACAATTATGTGAACAATGATTGTGAGGTGCCCGACCACATGATAGACGAAAACATCCGCACCGACTACAACAAGCTCCGCATGCTCATCCGCAGAGACAAGGAGTTTGCCCACGATGCCTCCATCATCCAGCAACTGGTGCAGCAAGATTACATCACAGGAGAACTCAAGTCGGGATTTCCTGCCGAGCTGATAGGCAATCCCGACAATTTCGTCAGCCTATTGTTTTACTTCGGAATGATCACCATCAACGGAACGCGTGAAGGAAAGACCAAATTTATTATTCCAAACGAGGTTGTGCGCGAGCAGCTATTTACTTATCTGCTCGATACCTACAAAGAAAATGACCTCTCATTCGACAGCTACGAAAAGAATGAGTTGGCAAGCCATCTTGCTTATCGTGGAGAATGGAAGGCATACTTCCAGTACATTGCCGATAGCCTGCATAAATACGCCTCCCAACGAGACCATCAGAAAGGGGAGTATTTTGTGCATGGCTTCACGCTTGCCATGACTTGCCAAAATCAGTACTATCGTCCTATCTCCGAAAAAGATACTCAGGAAGGATATGCTGACATCTTCCTATGTCCGCTGCTCGACATCTATAGCGACATGACCCACTCTTATATTGTGGAACTCAAGTACGCCAAATCGAAAGATACTGATGCACACATCCAACAGCTTTTCAAAGAAGCCGAGGTTCAAGTGAACCGCTACGCTCAAAGCGAAGTGGTCACTTCCGCCGTGAAGACCACCCAACTTCACAAGATTGTCGTCATTTACAGAGGTACTGAGATGGTGGTGTGCGAAGAAGTTGATAATCAATAACTCCCATTTACATTTTCTCTCTTCACCCAGCCAGTCATACCCACCGCCAATTGACAGACGAGCAGTTGAAAGAAGCTGGCATAGTTCCAGACTTGATCCGTCTCTCAGTTAGGTATTGAAGATGTCGAGGATATTCTGGATGATATCAAGCTGGCATTAGACAAGATTTAATCTTGAAGTTCCACTTTAAGGGGCTGAACAAATCAAGAACGAGCCTCACTCTTCGCACAGAAGGATGAGGCTCGATCACTAATAGGATAATCTTTACCAGAATTTACAGAGGTTAACTTTCTTTGTTCTCCTGTTTTCTATAGTTTATTGTTATACTTTGCAAACAAATTGTTCAAATCATTTTGGCTCATCAAATGCTTAATATCATTACGAACCAAAGAAGAAGCTGCATTGAGCGATTCCACTTTCTTACCAGTCGCAGCGCAAAGATCATGACGATGCCTATGATGGTTACACCTCTCTCTTCACCCACACCTTATGACTGTGGCGACCATGCGCACGGATGGGCGACTGAGGGTCGTCGGTAATATGTTTCAAGTCGGTGGAGGCCACCGTACGACTCATATTGTTGAGCTGGGCATAGTCGTCAAGGCTGATAAAACCATACTTCTCTATCACCTGCAAGGCTCGGGCAATGCGCTCTTCACGGGTGTACTTGGTTCTCAACACACGTTTCACACCACCCATGTCTCGCTCCAGATAGCGGTCTGTCTCCAGTTTCACTTCCTTGACAAACTCAGGCGCAGCCTTATAGTTGACGCTCTTGACGCCTACCTTGCGATAAGTCATCTTGTCGTCCTCGTCTCGCATCTCGGTAGGCTTATCGTCCTTGAACTCAAGCGAGAGCGAATAATGACCCAGATTGCCTAAGTTAACATTATACCCCATAGAGAGCATTCGCACCAGCATGTCCTCGACATCTATCAGCACAGCCTCTACCATACCGGGCGACGTGCTCCGAAAATAATCATGCATCATCTCGATAAACTCCTTACGCGACAAGGTTCGGTTAATTACCATCTTGGGATACACCCTTCGCTTACCATCATGATGCACGTCTGGCATCTCTTGCAACTTGTACTTAGCCATCGTTTTTGTTCCTTTCTATTGATATTTGTTATTATAATGGGTTAAAATTGTTTCTATCCACACAATAAAGTTATGTTCCAAACTATCGTACTTAAGTTCTATACTTTAAAATTTGTGTCCTAAACTATCGAACTTAAATTCTAAACTTAAGAACATAATTTATCCGCAGGCAAAGATACAATTTATTAAGGGATAAAACAAATTTTATCCTAAGTTTGTTACATTTTCTCCGCGAAATATAACATTCGCTCCTCATTATTCGAAAAAATGCCTCCCATAAGTACATTTTTCACAACTTTCTTGCTGCTTTGGAAAATTATCATTATTTTTGCATAGCGATTACCATATGGGATAAATCAAACAACAATATAAATAAAAAGAAATGATTAAAGCAATGATTTTAGCTGCAGCTGCACTCACGATGAGTACCACTACAGTTGATGCACAAACTATGATTCAAAAGAATGAGATCAAGGTAGAAAACCACCTGATGACTCCTGAGGCTCTCTGGGCTATGGGACGCATCGGTGCTGCCGAGGCTTCACCTAACGGCAAGCAAATCGTTTATCAGGTAGGTTATTACAGTGTGAAGGAAAACAAGGGCCACCAGATGTTATTCGTCATGGATGCCAACGGTAAGAACCAAAAAGCACTCACCACTGATGCCAAAAGCGAAAGTGATGCTGCCTGGATAGCCGGTGGACAAAAGATTGCTTTTCTCCGGGAGGGACAGCTCTGGAGCATGAACCCAGACGGAACCGACCGCAAGCAGTTGACCAACGATAAGTTAGGCATTGAGGGATTCAAGTTCTCTCCAGACGGTAAGAAGGTCATCCTCATCAAGGAGTTGCCTTATCATGGCACCATCAAGGAGAATCCTTCAGACCTGCCACTCGCCACTGGTCGTCTGGTAACAGACATGAACTATCGCCACTGGGATCACTACGTGGAGAGCATATTACACCCTTTTGTTGCTGATGTCACAGAAAACGGCACCATCAACGAGGGAGAAGATATTCTGAAAGGTGAACCATTCGAATGTCCTATGGCACCATTCGGCGGTATCGAGCAGTTGGCCTGGAGCCCTGATTCAAAGACTATCGCCTATACCTGTCGCAAGAAAGAGGGCGTTCAGTATGCCATCTCTACCGACTCTGATATCTACTTATATAATATAGGTACGCGCGAGACCAAGAATCTCTGCAAGGAGGCTGGTTATGTAGAGCCAAAGATTGATGCAACCAAGAGCATGAAGAATCAGGCTGTCAATGCTCCTGAAAATCTGAAAAACAATCCTGGTTACGATACCAATCCACAATTCTCTGCTGATGGTAAGTACATCGCATGGCAAAGCATGGCACGCAATGGTTATGAAAGCGACCGCAACCGTCTTTGTGTTTACGAACTGGCTACGGGTAAGAAAAACTATGTATCAGACAAGTTTGACTCCAACGTAGAAGGATTCGTATGGAACAAGGACAACAGGAGCCTTACTTTCATCGGTGTTTGGCACGGAACCCTGAACCTCTATCAGGCCAACTTCAAGGGCGAAGTTAAACAGATCACCAACGACTGGGCTGATTATGGTAGCGTAGCTTTGGCAAATAATGGCAACAAGATTCTCGCTACCCGTGCAAGCATGAGTCATCCTACCGATATCTATATCGTTACCCCAGGTAAGGATGCCAAAGGTACTAAGGTAGAACAGATTTCTCACGAGAACGACCATATTCTGAACCAGTTGAACCTCGGAAAGTGCGAACAGCGTTGGGTAAAGACTACAGATGGTAAGCAGATGTTGGTATGGATTATGTTGCCATCCAATTTTGATGCTACCAAGAAATACCCTACCCTTCTCTTCTGTGAAGGCGGTCCTCAGAGCCCTGTAAGTCAATTCTGGAGCTATCGCTGGAATATTCAGATCATGGCTGCCAACGGTTATGTAGTGGTATTGCCTAATCGTCGTGGTCTTCCAGGTTTCGGTAGTGAATGGAACGAGGAAGTCTCTGGCGACTGGACCGGTCAGTGTATGAACGACTATCTCTCTGCTATCGATGATGCAGCAGCCAATCTGCCATACGTAGATAAGGATCGCTTAGGTTGCGTCGGTGCAAGTTTCGGTGGTTTCTCAGTTTACTATCTCGCCGGTCATCACAATAAGCGTTTCAAGGCATTCCTGGCTCACGATGGTGCTTTCAACTTGGAGAGCATGTACACAGACACAGAGGAGGCATGGTTCTCTAACTGGGAATATGAGGATGCTTATTGGAATAAGGACCTGAGTGGAAATGCCAAGAAGACTTACGAGAACAGTCCTCACAAGTTTGTTGATAAATGGGATACTCCTATCCTCTGTATTCATGGAGAGAAAGACTATCGCATCAATGCCAATCAAGGTATGGGAGCTTTCAACGCAGCCCGTATGCGCGGTATTCCTGCAGAACTTCTCATCTATCCTGACGAGAATCACTGGGTATTGAAACCACAGAATGGTGTTCTTTGGCAGAGAACATTCTTCAACTGGCTTGATAAATGGTTAAAGAAATAAATCCTTTAGTTTTTTAAAAGCTAAAATCTCAAAAAAAACAGGGAATCCTCTTTCACGGGGATTCCTTTTCTTCTTAATCACAATCTTACTTGTATGAAAAAGCTATTACTATATTTGACCTTGACTATATTCTTCGGACATGGAGCCTATGCCCAAAGAGCATGTCTATCCAAACTTTCTCCTATGCTCCGACACTATGTTTTGGAGGAACGCGAGAAAGAAAAACAAACCGTCAATCTTGCCAAAATACATGATGTAAAAGCAAAGAAAACAATAACAGGCATCCCCTCTCCCATGACTACTGCTTTTATCAAAGTGTCGGGAGATGGAAAAAAAGTGCTACGCCAGCATGGTGGCAAGGTTTGGGCCAGATATGGTAATATATACATCGCTACGATTCCGCTGAACTCTGTATCCCGTCTATCATCATTACCAGAGATACAACGCATCGAAGCCAACATGAACTCGAAATGTACTTTAGATTCTGTCATCATTCAGACCAATGCTTTACCCGTATATGAAGGTAGGAATTTGCCACAGGTCTATACAGGAAAAGGCGTAGTAATGGGCATTATGGATATCGGTTTCGACTTTACAAATCCGAATTTCTACAACCCACAGATGACAGATTATCGCATCAAGGCTTTTTGGGATCAGATATCTTCAGACACCTTACAGAGTACATTGCCTGTAGGCCGCGAATATATCGGAAAAGAACATCTGCTTGCATTAGGATGTTCGAGAGATGGATATGATAATTCACATGGCACACATACCTTGGGAATAGCAGCAGGAAGCGGATGTGAGGGAGTGGCTTCAGATATTCCTGGCAAATACCACGGCATGGCATACGAAAGCGATATTTGTCTGGTAGCAAATGCGACATCCGAAAATGCTGCATTGATTGATTCTTCCCAAACTTATAAATTTACTTATGCCATGGATGCCTTAGGATTCAAGTATATCTTCGATTATGCGGATCAGGTAGGTAAACCATGCGTCATCTCATTTAGCGAAGGAGCTGGACAGGATTTTGACGGAACAGACTTGCTATATGGTGAGATTTTGGACAGTCTGACCCGCATTCCCGGTCATGTATTGGTATCTTCAGCCGGCAACAATGGTCAACAGTATTACTATATGCATAAGCCATTGGAAAAAGAAAGTGCAGGCTGTTTTGTGAATAGTGCCAAACCATACGTCTATCACATCGCCAAATCATCTCAGCCATTTACTTTGCGCACCACCATTTATGAAGAAAGAACGCATCCTCATATCTTTGATGTGAATACCGAGCAGATTTTAGCTACTGCCGACTCTACCCTGATTGACACAGTAGAGGTGGCTGGAAAAAGGTATGTCATGATGATGGGGGCATACCCTTCCTGTTATCAGAAAGAAGAAATATGCTATGACTGGATGGTGAAAGCCTTAGACGAAAAAAATGTGGGTTTAACCAACTATATAGCTTATCAGGTAATGGGCAAAGACGCAGACGTTCAAGTATATCATGGTTCGGGCAATATGTATATCTGCTCTGTAGATCCGTCACTTGCAGACTGCGAGAAGTCGCATAGCATCAATTCCCCTTCATCTTACCCGAGTGTGATCTGCGTAGGTGCCACCATCAACCATACTGGCTATACGGATATAGAGGGAAAATATAAGCAGTCTGAAACACTGCCCATCGGAGCACTTGGAGCCTATTCATCAATAGGACCAACCTTCGATGAACGAATCAAACCAGATGTAATTGCACCGGGCAGTACGGTCATTTCATCCTATAACTCATTCTATGAAGTATGTCATCCCGACAACTGGGACAGGGACACCCGCATTTCCAGTTATACCTATCAGGGAAGAAATTATTTTTGGCATTCCAATAGTGGTACCTCTATGGCTTCTCCGGTTGTGGGCGGAGCAATTGCCCTATGGTTAGAAGCCAATCCGAATCTGAACGGCCAGGATGTTTTGGATATTATCAAGAAGACGAGCATTCCATTAGACACTGAACAAGATATACCCAACAACCTCTGGGGTTACGGAAAACTGGATGTTTACCGAGGACTATTGGCTGCTTTGAACCTGGACGGAATATCAGATATCAGTACTTATCTACCTCAAAAAGCTCAAATCGGTATGGATAGGAACAAGATATGCATCCATCTCACAGAAAAAGCCACTCAAGATTTTAGGGTTTCTGTCTATAACTTATCTGGAATAAGAATGAAAGTGGAAAAGATGCAATCAGGAGAAATGGAATATCTATGTGACATATCAGAATTGCCTACGGGCATCTATATCATACAACTATCTGGTTATCAAGCTATTCAAGGATCATCGCTGATACGAAAAAAGTAATTTTCAACCATCATTATAAATAGGTATTTGGATAAAACCCCCATTTTTAGGTATTGCAGCAATCGAAAAAACTTCGTACCTTTGCAATCGTTAAAAGCAGAGGCTTAACCTATAAGTGATAATGTTTCATGCAGATGAATGATTGAACCTTATAGCTGATTTGAAACTTTTAGATGGATTAGTTAAGTTAGATAATAGTAATATCGAATCTTGTTCGCTAATTAAATAAAATTCATAATGTTTTTGTATAATAAGCAAGAGGGAGTCCGTGAGGATTCCCTTTTTTGTTTTCTATTGAGATCTATCAAGTTTGAATATAATCAATTCAAGTTTCGCAAGCTCAGAAGTTAAAGGAGTTAAGACAACAGTCTTTTTGGCGTATTTTTTAAGCAGCAAGACATACGTCTTAACTCCTTAACTCCTTTAACTTCCTGATATGCGAAAGTTCAGCAATCAATTTGAAAACAATTAGATTGGAAACCAATCATTTTGAAGACAAAAAAACTGTGTGCCAAAAAGCTGACACACAGTTTCTCAAAATTATCTCTCTCTTATTATAATATTTTCTTCTTTTGTTTCAAGAATCATTACTTGATGAGACCACGATTCTTGAGAGTTGTATTGAGCAACATCAAATACTTGCGATACTGCTTCTCAGAAAGAATAGTATGCATGTATTTCAAATCCTTATTAACAGCCTTATCTACCATTGCCTCACGCTCCTCAGCTGGAGCAATAGCAGCATTCATCATCTCTGCAGTGAAGTTCTTATGAACATCTGCTACAGCCTCAACCTGATCAATGTTAAGAGACAAAGCATCAGCCAAAGGACCCATCTTGATATTCATGTTGTAAGCAGCTGTTGCTGCTGTTGCACTTGCGTTCTCATCTGCTGCAAAAGTAGTTGTCATACTCAACAATGCTACTGCCAAAACTACTAACTTTTTCATAATCTTTTTACCTTTCTTTACTTTGTGAGCCTACCAATTGTGTTAATGATTGGCATTTCCTTACCCGAAGGATTAGCTCGTTTTACATTATCCTAATTTTTTTGTCTTTTTCTTTTTGACGATGCAAAGATACGAACTTTCCACTGTGCTCGCAAACATTTTATTAAAAAAGTTGCCAAAACCCTTTCTTTTTTGATTTAAATCAAAGAACCATCCTCTTTTTTCTTACATATCGTAGTTTTTATTTCACTTTTTGTTTAAATATGTTAGAAAATAGTATATCTATACAGAATCTTATAAAATAAAGCCTTTTTTTATATTGCCCAGATTGTAGCTATCGGTTTGGGCACTTGTTGCCCATCGCGTGAGCAACGGTTGCCCGTCTCTTGTTCACCAGCTCCCCATCACGTGTTCCCCGAGGGATCGCTTGATGGGCATGGTAGGAACGCGGTTTCAATATTCAAGGAGAAGAGTATGTAATCAAGAATATAAAGGGGAAATATAGCAAAGTGGAATAATTTCTTTCACATTCTTTGCCGATTGTCGATTTTTTATTGTACCTTTGCAGTCAATGTGCAAACACCTATATATATAATCATGTAGAATAAGATATATGGAAGAACAAAATCATATAGACAAAGCGCTTGCTTTCATGGAGAGTCTGGAAAAGTTAGGCAACCAACTCAAAGCTGCGGAAGAACACCAGAAACATCTCTTAGCTCGCATGCTTGAACTTAAGAAGGAAAATCTGTTGGATTCTGAGGAATATGGACAACTCGCGCAACAAAGCAAGAGCTTGCAAGACATCATTGACAAATGGCGCCCTATTTATCTGGAGCGCATGGAAATGGTAAAAGGAATTCAGAAAAGAAAAAGAACCAAGAAATAAACCATTTGGTTCTTTGTCCTTTTGGACTTTTCATATACTGGGGTAATCTTCGAAATTATCAATAAAGAAACCACAGTAAAAATCAAAGCTCCAAAATTGTTAGCCCCAAAAAATAAATGGTAAAAAGTGACAATAATAAAATAAAAAATAAATAAAATGGAAGAAACAAAAAACAAATTTATCGTTTTGTCATACTCACTCTATGACACAACAAAAGGTGACGATGGTAACGAAGAGTTGCTTGAGAAGACTGCTGATGAGCGTCCTTTCATCTTCGTAAGCGGTATGGGTGCTACTCTCCCTTCATTCGAGGAGCAGGTCGTCAACCTCGAGAAAGGTGCTGAGTTTGACTTCGAATTGACTCCAGACCAGGCATATGGTGAGCATTTCGACGAGCGTGTCATCGAACTCGACAAGCAAATCTTCACTATCAACGGTCAGTTTGATGCTCAGCATGTACAGGTTGGTGCAGTAATTCCTCTCCAGAACGAGGATGGCAACCGTTTCTTGGGCCTTGTGTTAGCTATCTCTGAGGACAAGGTTAAGATCGACCTCAACCACCCATTGTCAGGCAAGAAGCTCAACTTCTGTGGTGAGGTTTTGGAAAACCGCGAGGCGACTGCAGAAGAAGTTGCACACATGGCTAAGCTCTTGAGCGGTGAAGGTCAGCAGGGTTGCGGCGGTAGCTGCGAGAACTGCGGTGGCGACTGCAAGGATGGAAATTGCGAAGGTGGCAACTGCGAGGGCGGTTGTGACTGCGAGGGCGGTTGTGACTGCAACAAATAATTATACAATATGAAAATGGGGCTTTTATGCCCCATTTTTTTCATGACAATAAACCCATAATTTTATGAGAAATACTTTTGGCAATCTCTTCACGCTTACCACTTTTGGCGAAAGCCATGGTATAGCTGTAGGCGGTGTAATTGACGGCTTCCCTGCTGACATCGAAATTGATATGGATTTCATTCAGAGTGAACTGAATCGTCGCCGACCAGGACAAAGTCATATTACAACTTCCAGAAACGAAGCTGACAAAGTGGAGTTTCTCAGCGGAGTTTTCGAGGGTAAATCTACAGGAACACCTATCGGATTCGAGGTAAGGAACACCAACCAGCATTCACAGGACTACGAGAACATGCGCTGTCTGTTCCGTCCTTCTCATGCAGACTATACCTATCATGAGAAGTATGGCATCCGCGACCATCGTGGCGGAGGTCGTTCTTCTGCCCGTATCACCATCGCCAGATGTGTAGGAGGTGCTCTTGCTAAATTGGCACTGCGTCAACTCGGCATCAGCGTCACCGCATACACATCTCAGGTTGGCAATATCGCCCTCGCCAGAGACTACCGGAAGTATGATCTTACAACTATCGAAGACAATATCGTACGTTGCCCTGATCAGGAAAAAGCTAAACAGATGGAAGATCTCATCGCCAAGGTAAAATCAGAAGGTGATACCATTGGAGGAGTTATTGCATGTGTTATCAAGGGTTGTCCTGTTGGTCTGGGTGAACCGGAATTCGATAAATTGCATGCGCAGTTGGGTGCAGCCATGTTGGGTATCAATGCCGTCAAGGGATTTGAATATGGAGAAGGATTTGAAGGGGTCACCACTCGTGGCAGCGAACAGAACGATGTATTTATTCCTGCCAAGGAAGGTACTACTCATCAAGCCGTTACTCCTACAGACGGACAGGATGTTACTACGACAACCAACCACAGCGGAGGCATCCAAGGTGGTATCAGCAATGGTCAGGACATCTATTTCCGCATAGCATTCAAACCCGTAGCTACGATCTTGACAGAACAGCATACAGTAGATCTGGAAGGCAATCCTACCCTACTGAAAGCCCGTGGTCGTCATGATCCATGTGTCCTGCCTCGTGCAGTACCTGTTGTCGAAGCAATGGCAGCTATGGTCATCCTCGACAATTATCTTTTGAATAAAACAATAAAACTTTAAAAAGGTAAAAAAGTAAAAAGGTAAAAAAGTAAATAGCAACATGCCATTTTCACTTTTTTACCTTTTTACTTTTTTACCTTTTTACCTTTAACTTACACGATTCAACTTCTTGATAATAGAGAAGATGAAGAGAGCAGCAAGCAGACAGATAACCATCAAGGTACCCCATACTACTGGCAGTGGCATATCCCACATATGTCCAGGAATAGAAACCAACTTATTACCAAGAGCGGTAGCAACAAACCAGCCACCCATAATCATACCCTTGTACTTAGGAGGTGCTACCTTAGATACAAAAGAAATACCAATAGGCGAAAGAAGCAACTCAGCAAAAGTCAAGATGAGATAGGTGCTGACAAGCAAATTTGGAGACACATCAGCCACATGATTAGGGTGATCAGTTGCAGGAAGTCCGATACTTGAGACTGTCATCAAGAGATAAGCGACAGCAGCTACAAGCATACCCAATCCAATCTTAACTGGAGCCTTAGGTTCCTTGCCAATACGACCCAACCATCCAAAGAGAGCAATGCTCACTGGGGTTAAAGCCACTACGAAGCAAGGATTGAACTGCTGGAAGATAGGAGCATCGATAGCTACTGTATCATTACCATGCTGCATATAAGTATAAACCAAGATGGCTGCAGGAATCACGATGAGCGCAAGATTAGTCAATTTACTCTTACCTGTTGCATCCTTAGGAGCAGTCAGCAAACCGCAGATACCAAATACCATGAAGATGCACCATACAAGGTTCAATACATTGAATTCCATACCTGTAATACCAGTAGCCTCACGAGCAGTAAACTCATCGGCAAACCAAGTCAAGGTCAAACCATTCTGATGGAAAGCCATCCAGAAGAAGATAACCACAGCGAATACCAAACTGAGGCAAATGATGCGCTCCTTGGTCTCAGCAGGGCTCATCTCCTCAACTTCCTCCGTCTTCTCGCCACCCTTTTTCTTGTCAGAAGTCAACACTTGCTGATAAGTCTTCTTACCCAAGAAGTAAATCAAGATGGAAACGATGACAGACACACAAGCCACCGCAAAAGCGAAATGATAAGAGTCTGCCTTGGAGTAACCGAGATCATTCTGCGCCCAAGCCATGATGGTGGTTGCTGCCGTAGGAGCAAACAAGGCACCAATGTTGATAGCCATATAGAAGAGCGAAAAGCCAGAGTCGCGATGCTGAGAATACTTAGGATCATTGTAGAGGTCGCCGACCATCACCTGGAGGTTACCTTTAAAGAAACCAGTACCCAAACTTACAAGCAACAGCGCTGCTCCCATCGCAGCCACAGCCACAGATCCTCCACCCAATGGTATAGCAAGGAAGAAATAGCCTAAGAACATAATGAGGATACCGATGATAACCATCTTGTTATACCCCCACTTATCAGCCGCCATACCGCCAAAAAGAGGCAAGAAATACACTGCGGTGAGGAACCATGTATAAATCTCCGATGCCGTTCCAGCATCAAAGCCGAAGTTCTCACCCAAAAACAGAGCGAAGACAGCAAGCATCGTATAATAGCCGAAACGCTCACCCGTATTCGCCAAAGCTAAGGTCCAAAGACCTTTAGGTTGATTCTCAAACATAATAATTTATTTATTTTTTACTTGTTTTTCAGTTTGCAAAGATACGGAAAATCTTTGAATATACAAACAATATGCACTATTTTCATCAATTTTACCTCACTTTTGTTGTAAAATCATGTAACAACTTAGGCATATTTCCAATTCTTTTACTTATAATCAATGAGATAAAAAATAAAAATATCCCAAAAGATACACTATAAAATCAAACTTTTTCGGTTTATATGACAAAGAAGTTGCAGTTTTTTTTGTAATTTTGCACCCCGAAACAGGTAATATCGGTTTCAGCGATAATAAAACAGATAATTTAATAGACAATTAAATACAGGTAAAAAGATAAATATTTATGAGACAACTTAAGATTAGCAAGAGTATAACCAACCGTTCCAGTGAAGCACTTGACAAGTACTTGGTGGAGATTGGTCGTGAACCCATGGTCTCTATTGATGAGGAGATCGAACTCGCACAGAAGATCCGCAAAGGCGGTCGCGAGGGTGAGCGTGCTAAAGATAAATTGGTGAAAGCCAACCTCCGCTTCGTGGTTTCTGTAGCAAAACAATACCAGCATCAGGGTCTTTCGCTCACCGACTTGATTGATGAGGGAAATATCGGACTTGTAAAGGCTGCTGAGAAATTTGATGAGACTCGCGGTTTTAAGTTTATCTCATACGCAGTTTGGTGGATTCGCCAGAGCATCCTTCAGGCCATTGCAGAGCAGAGCCGTATTGTTCGTCTGCCACTCAATCAGGTAGGTGCTTTGAGTAAAATCCAGGCTGAGATTAGTAAGTTTGAGCAAGAGCATCAGCGCAAGCCATCCGTTTCAGAATTGAGTAAGATAACCAACATGGAGGAAACTAAGATTGACCAGACCATCAAGGCTGACAATCACCACATGAGTATCGATGCTCCATTCGGTGGCGAGGATGATGACAATGCGATGGTTGACGTGATGGCATCAGGTGATGACACACGTACAGACAAGCAGGTGGATTTCGAGTCAATGAGCAGTGAGTTGAAGCGCGTACTTGACGCTGTTCTCAAACCTCGTGAGCGTGATATTCTCTGCTATTGCTATGGCATCGGATGCCATGAGAAAGGCTTGGAAGAAATCGGAAGCGAGTTCAATCTCACCCGTGAACGTGTACGTCAGATTCGCGAAAAAAGTATTCTGAAGCTTCGCGACAGTGGAAAGATAAAAATTCTCATGAAATACTTAGGATAAAAAAAGCTTGGCAAATTATTTGCCAAGCTTTTTTATTATCTATTACCTAAGAAAGTTTTCCTTTTACGTCATCAAGTTTTTCCTTAATGCTGGATGAAATTTCCATCCTTATCTATCAGTCCAGACATACCATCCTTGACAGCTTCAAAATAAGGATATTCATCGCGTAAACAAATCTCATCATAGAGGAAGTCTGCAACAATGGTATCATTACCATCAGGATAAACCAACCCCATCTTGCCATTCTTTTCTGCTATTACAGGCATCATGCTCAAGTCGTCATTGTAAATATAGCAAGTACGGAGGAAGTCATACTGAGGCGAAAGCATAATCTCACCCGTATGATTCTTCATACCAAACTTACCATCCTGCTCAAATACCTCATGATACTGGATATACTTCTCTTTGAGGCGAAGATAATAGAAAATCATCTTGCGCTTGTCATTGACAAATTCCAACATATATTGGAATGTATCACAATAGTTAGCAACAGAACGTACCAGTATCATCTTCAAATCAAGGCCATCCAGCGCCTTTCTATTCAAGTCAATATACTTGGCTATCGCCTTTTCTTTCTCTGGCAAGGTCAAACTTGCCAAGCGTTCCTCAAACTTGAGCATGGCAGTTTTAGTACCCGACATACCTTTAATATACCGGTGAATCTGTCTTCCCATTTCTGCACAGACGAACTTGTCAATCTCTTGCTGCTCTATCGGGTCAGCATACTCTTTTATAAGAGCTTCAGGTGTCGTGTTCATGGTTAGTCCTTTCTTTTTTATAGATGTTCCTCATCCCACCAATAGGATGAGAGAACATCCGGGTTTATAATTATTTAGTACTCAATATCATTCAAATATGATTTCTGAAAAAAACATCAGAAAATCAGCAGACCATATCAGAGAAATATTATTTCTTGATATTAGGCTCCTGCAAGCCATATCCCTTGCGCTTATCTTCCATCATAAGAAGAATGGAGATTAAGATAGCCACTACACCGAAACCGGCAAAGATAGTCATTGTCTCAGTATAGTCTATCACACCATTAGCCGCAGTATTAGCCTGATTTACCTTACCAATCCAAACTGGAACAAGAGCCAAGCCGATATTCTGAATATAGAAGATAAGGGCGTAAGCAGAACCTAAGAATTTCATCGGAATAATCTTTGGTACAGATGGCCACATGGCTGACGGAACCAATCCGAAAGCAACACCTAAGATAAGCATCATGATGATAGCCACCACGTATGAATCCATTGGCAAAGCAAATACGACATGAACCAAGGTCAAGAGGCTACTGCCGATAAGCATCAAGGTTGCACCCTTACCATATTTATCATATATACTACCGAAAAGTGGAGTCAGGATAATAGTACCATAAGGCAGCATAGCAGGAATAAAACCAGCTACATCTTCACTTACTCCATATTTGAAAATCATCAACTTGGTAGCAAACTTCAGGAATGGGAACACACCTGCATAGAACATGAGGCAGAGCACTGCAACATACCAGAAACCTGTAGTCTTCACCAAACCAGCCAAATCAGAGAACTTGAATCCCTCTTCCGGTTCCGTTTCAACAGCAGCAACAGATGCATCTTCCTTCTTATCCATCACGCAATAAACAAGATAAACCATGATACCAGCACAAAGCAGGGCAAGACCTAAGCCTACAGAAGCAGAAACGCTACCCATCATCTTGGCAAACGGAAGAGAAGCACTTAAGGCTGCAGCTGTACCCAGACGAGCCAAAGCAACCTGCACACCCATCGCCAAAGCCATTTCGTGACCAGTAAACCACTTGGCAAGTATCTTGGTTACGGTAACTCCACAAATCTCACTACCTACACCGAAAATAGCAAAACCAGTAGAAGCAAGTACCACTTGGGTCTGATATTCACCAAAGAAAGGCACAGCGATAGTACCCGTAAACTGATTGCTAACCGCATACCATTTTACCAACGCACCAGCAAACATCAATAATGTGGCAATCACACCCGTAAAACGGATGCCAAACTTATCCAAGATAATACCACCAAAGAATAGGAGTAGAAGAAATACATTGAAGAATCCATATGAACCAGAAAAGAATCCATATTCATCTGATGTCCATCCGAGTCCTAAGCCGCCATCCTCTTTGGCTGCTGTCAAAAGCGGCTCCAATGGTGACATTACGTCTGTAAAAAAGTAGCCAAACATCATGGTGATAGCCACAATCAGTAAGGCTGTCCAGCGAGCAGACTTAGAGTCGCTCAATTTCTGTTGAAATTTTTCTGTAGTTGTCATTAATCTATATATTTATTATTTTCTCTTTACATCCTTGGTTTTTACGATATCAAAAAGATATGATACTTTGAACACAATCTGACCGAAATTACTTTTTGCGAAGAAATCCCTCTTGGAAGATCCATAGATGTTGCCCAATCCATAGTAATAACGAGCCTCAGCTAAGAAATGCCCCACTTTCGGGATACTGTATTCCGCTCCAATGCCTAAAGCTATACCATAGTCAAACTTATTCTCCACTGCCATCGTATCCTGTGCAATGATTCTGTTTACACGGTCATTGTCTGTAGCTGGCAGGCGTTTCGGATCAAAGTTGGTCTTCGTAGATTCACTGAGATAGTAACCGAACTGAGGACCAGCATTAACGAAGATATTCAGTCCACGTGTTTCTCTACCCCATGCTAAATGTGCAAAGATAGGAATCTGAACATAACTGATGGTACGCTCGTATGCCATCGGCTCACCCGTACTGGAAATGATGACCGGTGCATTTTCGATATCCAGGATTTTCTCTTTCCATCCTGCCTGAGCGAAATTCACCTCTCCATAGACAGAGCAGATACTCTTGAAATATTTCTCGCAAACATATCTGAAAGAGAAACCACCGGTCAGTCCTCCATGTTGCCCTTGAGGAATACTGGGAGTAAAGCCCACGCTGCTCATCAAGTAGCCACCATTTACACCTATAGAGAAGTCATTGCGATGTTCACCTATCTGAGCCTGTGCTGTCATACCGCCCAGCATCAGAAACATCACCAATATCTTAATTGCTTTCATTTACTTATCTTTAATATGTCACTCTTTAATAGGTTACCGCCTCTATCTGGCGATTGAATGTATAATGAATCAACTGTAATATCTGGTTACGGTAACCACCCTTTGAAGTCTTGACAAAATGCAGAGGAGTCTGCACAGGAGTATAGTTTACCTGCGTCATCTGCCCTGTGAAATCCTTGCCATACTTATTGACCCCCTGAATGAAGAACATCGCCTGATCATAACCAGTGATGGCAAATCGGGGCATCGCTACCTGCATAGGTTGATGGAACCAGATATTGTATTTACTCTCCAAATCTATTGTCTTAGCAGAATTTGCATTATAATAGAATGTGGAAGGGATATAAGTATCATATTTATAGAAGCGGTCGAGATTGTACTTGGCATACATCAGCCACTCGGTATAACCATAGAGAGAGATAACAGCACCAGGATACTTGGCGGTAAACTCATCCAACTTATTCAAAACCTGAGTCAGCTGTGGCGAACGTCCGGTATTGAGTATCACTACATTTTGCTTGGAAGGAACAAACGCCTTGGCAAAATATTCCAATGAAGAATTTACATTGGTCACACTATAAGTAATCTTTCTCTTCTCCAGTTCCTTGCGAAGACCGAAGGTAAAGTTACCCTTACGGGAAGTAGTGTCATTGCAATCCACAAAGATAGGATGTACATTCTTAAAACGGTTCAGGAAAGCCTTGATGCTTGCATCATTGAGCGATTCCGGAGACTGATATACCTGGAAGATTTCCTTGCAGCGATCCACCTGGTCACCATTGATAGAAAAAGGAATCACCATCTTGATGCCATAGGTCTTGCAGAAATCAGCCAATGGTGCCACCTGCTTGGTATAAAGCGGACCAAAGATAAGATCACACTGATTGGCACCTTCCTGTACCAGTGTAGTACGAATATCCGCATCAATAGGCACATTCCAGGCATGAATATTCGTAGAGATACCCTGCTGCTTCAACTTTTCGCAAGCCATCAGAATGCCACGATAGAACTCCACCATACGCTTGCCGTCACCATCTACATCATGAAGAGGAAGCATCACACCCACATTCACCGTATTGGCTTTCTTCTGAGGAGCCACCTGTTTCTGAGCTGCATGGGTCCGACCTGCCTGAGCAGTTCCACCTGTAGCGGTATTATTCTTCTCGAAAGGAATAAAGATGGTAGCACCCTTCTGGAGCATATATCCTTCCTTCTTCATTTCCGGGTTAGCTTCCATCAGTTCAGGCAAACTCAGTCCATACTTAATGGCGATACCGAAAATCGTATCTTTTTTCTTCACCGTATAAATTTCACGCCATTTAGTAGTCTGACAGAACGCTGAGGCATTGAAAATAATCAATCCTATGCCCAACAAGATGTATCTCATTTTTTGTTTCATCTTTTTCGTTGATTTATGTTATTAATCCACAAAATTATGATTTCTTTTGCTTAATTTTATAATTTCATTTGCAAAAATACAAAAAAACTCTCATTCAACCATACTCTAATTCAGAAAATTGCGCTATCTTTGCAGAAATTTACATAAAGACATGAAAATAAAGACGAATTTCATATTATTATTGATGGTGTTTTTAACCATGGCAACAACCAGTTTCGCAGACGATGCTCCATCTATTGCCCCATCAGTCACCTATACTACAAGTGATGGTGAGACCAGTGAAGACGCATCCTATTCCGGTTCGGCACCTATCAAGGCTGCTTTCAAGGCGAATCCTACTGGCATTACCGGATGGACTGAATACTATGAGTGGCGCATCTATCACGACAATGATACAGAGCCATATATAATAAGGTATGAAGAAAATACAGATCTTGAGTTTAATCAGTCTGGTCTGCACCGCATCATCCTCTATGCCAAATTCACGAAAGATGGACAGGTTATCGAACAGAACAATGAGGATTCTCCTCTCACTCTTACCATCTCTGAAAGTTTCTTGCAGATGCCTAATGCCTTCTCCCCAAACGGTGATGGTATCAATGACATCTACAAGGCGAAAGACGGATACCAGAGTCTGACCGAATTTCATGCATATATCTTCAATCGATGGGGACAGAAACTTCATGAATGGAACGACCCTGCAGACGGTTGGGATGGCACCTATAAGGGTAAGCCTGTGAAAGATGGTGTCTATTTCTGCCTGGTCAAGGCAAAAGGAGCCGATGGCAAGACCTACAACATCAAAAAGGATGTCAACCTGTTGAGGGGTTACATCGAATCTGGTTCTACAGCCACGGAATAAACCCGAGAGCAATAGGATTAGAAAGAGAGGAAATCATTCAAGTCGTATTTCCATAAAAAAGGAGTATTTCAAGAAGAGAAAAGCTTTTCAAGAAGCATTTCAGTATAAAAATAGCATTTCAACAAGAATCAATTAACTTCAATGAATTCAGAAGAAGAAAAGATAAACGTGTGGGGAGCCAGAGTTCACAACCTGAAGAATGTGGACGTAGAGATTCCCCGCAACTCACTGACAGTAATTACAGGACTTTCAGGTTCCGGCAAGTCATCTTTAGCCTTCGACACCATCTTTGCCGAAGGCCAGCGACGCTATATCGAAACTTTCTCTGCATACGCCCGCAATTTTCTGGGCGGCATGGAACGTCCTGATGTAGATAAGATTACAGGTCTCAGTCCTGTCATCAGTATCGAACAGAAGACTACCAACAAGAATCCCCGTTCCACCGTGGGCACAACCACCGAGATTTACGATTACCTGCGTCTGCTCTATGCACGCGCAGGTACAGCTTACAGCTATCATACTGGCGAGGAGATGGTAAAATATACTGAGGAGCAGGTCATCGATATGATTCTCAGCGATTACAAAGGCCGTCGCATCTTCCTCCTTGCCCCACTCGTTCGTCAGCGCAAGGGTCATTACCGCGAACTCTTCGAGAGTATGCGACGCAAGGGATACCTACATGTGAGGGTAGATGGGGAAATCATGGAACTCGAAAGAGGAATGAAAGTGGACAGATACAAGAACCACAACATCGAGGTTCTCATCGACAAACTTGCAGTTCGCGATGATGACGAAGAGCGCATCCGCAAGAGTATCACCACTGCCATGAAACAAGGAGACGGCATGGTGATGGTCATCGATAAGGAAAAGGGAGAATCCAAGATTTTCTCCAAGAGACTGATGGACCCTGTTACCGGAATGGCCTACCGGGATCCAGCACCAAACATGTTTTCCTTCAACTCTCCCGAAGGAGCATGTCCACACTGTAAAGGTTTAGGAAAGGTTAATCAAATAGACCTCAAGAAGGTAATACCAGACGACAACCTCAGCATCTACGCAGGTGGAATCGTGCCTTTAGGAAAATACAAGAACCAGATGATATTCTGGCAGTTACAATCATTGTTAGAGCAACATAATGCCACCATCAAGACCCCTATCAAGGACCTTGATGACGACACCATGCAAGAGGTAATGTACGGCACACTTGAGAACGTGAAGATACCGAAGGAAAAGGCAGGAACCTCTTCCGACTATATCTGCGCCTACGATGGTGTAATCGATTATCTTCATAAAGTAATAGAGAATGACGACTCTACTGCCGGCAAGAAATGGGCAGACCAGTTTATCACCACCATCGACTGCCCGAAATGTCACGGTATGCGTCTGAAACAAGAGTCTCTCTCCTATCGCATCTGGGATAAGAATATCTCAGAAGTAGCCTCCCTCGATATTGATGAATTGCTCGATTGGCTCGAACACGTAGAGGAACATCTGCCGAAGATGAAAGCCAAAGTAGCTCATGAAATCGTAAAGGAATTACGTTCCCGCGTAACCTTCCTCCTCGATGTCGGTTTGAATTATCTCTCTCTGAACCGTCAGTCTGCATCCCTTTCCGGTGGTGAAAGCCAGCGCATCCGACTTGCCACACAGATAGGTAGCCAGTTGGTCAATGTACTCTATATCCTCGACGAGCCGAGCATCGGATTGCATCAGCGTGACAACGAACGCCTCATCAACAGTCTGAAAGAACTTCGCGACATCGGCAATACCGTCATCGTAGTAGAACATGACCGCGACATGATGCTTGCAGCCGACTGGATAGTGGATATCGGTCCGAAGGCAGGACGCAAGGGAGGCGAAGTTGTATTTCAGGGAACACCGGCTGAAATGCTGAAGACCCAGACCATCACCGCACAATATCTGAATGGCGAGATGGAAATCAAAGTACCCGAAAAGCGGCGTGAAGGTAATGGCAAGAGCATTATCATCCGTGGCGCAAAGGGCAATAACCTGAAGAATGTAGATATCGAGTTCCCACTCGGCAAACTCATTGTGGTAACAGGTGTCAGCGGATCGGGCAAATCAACACTCGTCAATGAGACGCTTCAACCGATACTCTCTCATCATTTCTACCGTTCGCTCAAGAAGCCGATGCCATACGACAGTATTGAGGGAATAGACAACATCGACAAAGTAGTAAATGTTGATCAGAGTCCTATCGGTCGTACTCCTCGCAGCAACCCTGCTACTTATACAGGAGTATTCAGCGATATCCGTTCACTCTTTGTAGGTTTGCCGGAAGCCAAGATACGCGGTTATAAATCAGGTCGCTTCTCTTTCAACGTTAGTGAAGGCCGCTGTCAGGCTTGTAAGGGAAATGGATATAAGACCATTGAGATGAACTTCCTGCCGAATGTATATGTACCATGCGAAGTTTGCCACGGCAAGCGATACAACCGTGAGACCTTAGAGGTAAGATACAAGGGAAAGAGTATCGCAGATGTGCTTGATATGACCATCAATCAGGCTGTAGAATTCTTCGAGAACGTACCGCAGATACTCCAGAAAGTCAAGGCTTTGCAAAGTGTCGGACTCGGATATATCAAGTTAGGACAAAGTTCCACTACCCTCTCCGGCGGTGAAAGCCAACGAGTAAAACTTGCCACCGAGCTTTCCAAGCGTGATACAGGCAAGACCCTCTATATCCTGGACGAACCGACAACCGGACTCCACTTCGAAGACATCCGCATCCTGATGGATGTATTGGAGAAGTTGGTAGATAAAGGCAACACAGTACTTATCATCGAACACAATCTCGACGTTATCAAGTTGGCAGACTATATCATCGACATGGGACCAGAAGGCGGACGAGGAGGCGGTCAGTTGCTGTGTGCAGGAACCCCAGAGGAAGTAGCCAAGAGCAAGAAAGGATTCACTCCAAGATTCCTGGCAGAAGAACTCAAGAGAGAAAAGAAATAAGATTATCAACACTATATTTTAACAAAAAAAAGATTGCTTTATGGATAAATTACCTATGAATGATGTGCCGATGCTGGTAAGCGCAATCAACTTCCTGCTTCGCGACCATGAGTTTGATACATTGGATGAGATTTGCTATCATTTCCATGTAAACCGTGCCGATCTGGAAGCTAAAATGGCAACCCAGGGTTTCGAATGGTCAGAAGAACAGAAGAAGTTCTGGTAAATCGGCATCAATTCGCATTCTTATGCAAGAAAAACTCAGATAATTTATTTTATCTGAGTTTTTTTATGTACTTTTGCAGCCACAATTATCATCTTATAAAAGAGATTAATTAAATAAACAAGAAAAACGAACAAGAATAAATAAAAAAATAAAATAAGACATGACTGCAAACTTAACAAAGCGACCCTTGTTTCGAGAGATTCAAGACTATGTATTCATCGCCATTGGCATGATTTCCTATGCCATCGGCTGGAATGTATTTCTCCTTCCTACCAACGTAACAGCCAGCGGCTTACCTGGTATCTCCTCTATTATCTATTGGGCCACAGGATGTCCAGTACAGATACCTTATTTTATAGTCAATTCCTGTCTTATCGTAGCAGCTTGGATCATTCTCGGCAAGAAGTTTTGCATGAAAACCATCTATGCCGTAATCGTGGTAACCCTTCTCACCTCCTATTTTTCTCATCATACAGAGAATCTGCATCTGCTCCAGAGCCAACCGCTTTGGGCAGCATTTTTAGGAGCAGTATTCTGCGGATGTGGTATCGGACTCGGTTTTTCTGCGGGCGGTTCTACGGGAGGAACAGATATCGTAGCAGCCATCGTCAATAAGTATCGCGACATCTCTCTGGGCAGAGTCATCATGATCTGTGATATTTTCATCATTTCCTCCAGCTACTTTGTAGTCCACGACTGGGAGAAAGTACTCTATGGATATGTAGTACTCTATGTCCAGGCATTCTGCATCGACCAGGTGGTCAACAGTCGTCGCCGAAGCGTACAGTTCTTTATCATTTCCAAGAAGTATCAGGAAATAGGCAAGCGCATCAATACAGATGCCGATCGTGGAGTAACCGTAGTAGATGCCTCCGGTTTCTATTCCGGTCAGCAGGTAAAGATGCTCTTCGTACTGGCCAAGCAGCGCCAGTCACAAACCATCTTCCGCCTCATCGAGGAGATAGACCCTCACGCCTTTGTCAGCCAGAGTGCCGTGATTGGCGTATATGGCGAAGGCTTCGACCAGATCAAGGGTAAGATTAAGAAGAAAAGCGAAGAAGGGAAAGAAGAAGAAGAAATAGAAGGGAAATAATTTCCAAGCAAAACATTTGGATGTTACAACAGAAAATCGTATCTTTGCAAAGGTTTCCTCAAGAAAATAACGAGGAGTTGTAAAAACAGAAGAAATCATGGAAGCAATCAAGAGATTACCAGTAGGAATATCTGACTTCAAGACATTACAGAGAAGTCATAAATATTTTGTTGACAAAACAAAGTACTTGCCATTATTGGAGGAGATTTCAAATTTTCTCTTTTTAATACGACCACGTCGTTTTGGCAAAAGTTTGTTTTTGTCAATGGTAGCCGATTACTTCGATTGCGCCAACAAGGATATAGAGTCAGAATATAAAGGCACTTGGATAGAAAGCCATCCTTTAGAATCCAAAGGAAAGATTCTTCACATGTGCCGATTTCCGCTTAGGTCGCTTTATTCAAGATGACACTGATTTAATATTTCAAGACATCGTAGAAGGCAATATCATACAGATGGCAGACCGAGTGATGGAAACTTTAAAATCAAAGTACCTCATCTCTCCCATCCATTATGAAGGAATGCAGCGCATAGAGCCTTTAGAAATTCCAGAAAAAGCGTTGCGTGAAGCCATATATAACTGTATTTTATGTAAACATTTACATAAGATGGCTTATGTAAACAATTACATTATGTCACCTTCTGCAACTTTTTTGCAAAATGTGGTCTGACTATCAAAAATATACGCTGAAAACTTGACATAACGACTTTACATAATATATTATAGTGTCGGTCATCTAATTGACCACCTATATATTATGATAAAGTCAAAGCTACAAGACATCAGGCTTCGTGTGGAAGCCTATCTGCGTACGATGATGTACAAGGATGCATGTATCAAACGATTCAACCACACATGGGATCATTTGGCTGACTTTATGAAAGCCAACGGTTATGAACTTTACAGTCGCGAAGTGGGCGATGCCTTTCTTGATGATTGGCATGAGAACAAGGCCTACAAGCAACTGACTCACCGTCAGCAGGAGCGGGTTCGCCACATAGACGTGCTCAGCGACATGACGGACTATGGAGAGGTAAGACGAAGCCACATCCTTCCCAAGGTCATCACCTACGAGGGAGAGTTGGGCAATCCGTTCACCTGCTTCATCGAAGAGCAGAGCCACCTGAAGGCTCCGTCGAGCATCCAACGGTACAAGGAGCGCATATATACGCTGTATGCCTACCTCGCAGATGCCGGGAAGACAATCAAGGAGTTTACAGTCGGCGATGCAATGGCGTTCCTTGACAAATTGGACAAGGCAAAGAATCCCATCGACAGGGACAACACGGTGATAACCATACGTGTCTTCTTCCGTTATCTTTGCGCCAACGGCATGCTGTCAGACAACAGGGAGTGCCTTTGGATGGATGTGTACAAGTTGAAGGGCAGCATCCGCAGGAAACTTCCCTCCGTATATACACAGGAGGAAGTCAATGCGGTAATCAACGCAATAGACAGGACTCATCCTCAAGGAAAGCGCGACTATGCCATGGCTCTGCTTGCCGCACGCTACGGGTTGCGTATTTCCGACATCATCGGCTTGCGCTTCTGCAACCTTGAATGGGAAAGCAACCGCATATCCCTGATACAGCAGAAGACGGGTAGGAAGTTGGCGCTGCCATTGTCGGAAGAGGTTGGCAGTGCCATCATCGACTATATTCGTCATGGACGACCTGACATAAAGACCCCTTACGTTTTTATAAAGGCGCACGCACCGTATGGGCCAATGAAGGCGAGTGGATTGGGGGCAAACCTCGGAGAATGGATGCGGGCTGCAGGCATAGACTCTACGGGCAGGAAGCACGGGCCTCACGCCTTGCGCCACAGTCTTGCAACCAACCTGCTTGGCGTGAACGAGCCGATACCTGTCATCTCGGAGATTCTTGGACACTCCACAACGGAAAGTACCTCCGTTTATACAAGGGTTAGCGTGGACATGCTGCGCCAATGCGCACTTGACGTGCCGTTTGTTTCATCTTCATTCTACGACAATCTGTATGGCTAACCGTATTCCCAACCATGGCATTTACGCCAGGCTGATAACAGAGTATGTCAGCCACAAGAGGTCTCTCGGATACAAGATGGAAGAGACAGAGGAGCGTCTCAGGCGTTTTGACCAGCTTACAATCGACCGGGGCGAGACGGAGATAGGCATAAGCAGGGATTTGGCAGAGGCTTGGGCAAAGCCATTCCCGATGGAGTCGGACAATGCCAGGTATGGCCGTATCAGCATGCTGAGAGGCTTTTCCGCATACTTGCAGATGGTAGGATATGTGTCATACGTGCCGCAGTTGCCAAAGCACAGGGACAACTTCGTTCCGCATATCTACACGAGGCAGGAGATGGCATCCATCTTCCGTGAATGTGACAAGCTTACGCTGTCGAGACACTACATGTACTCCGTAAGATGCGTGATGCCCTGTCTTATACGGATGCTGTACGGAACAGGCATACGTATCGGGGAAGCATTGAAACTCACCCACGGTGACGTGGATTTTGAGCATGGAGTATTGAAATTACGGGAATGCAAGAACTGCCAAGACCGTATAGCCCCGATGTCACTGTCCCTTAGGGAAGTGTGCAAGGACTGGGTTGCATACAAGCAGAAGCTCAACCTGTCTGTGGAGACCGACACTCCCTTCTTCACGTCCGCTGACGGACGGAAGTTCTCCGAGAGTTCCGTCTATGAGACATTCAGACAGGTGTTGCAGCGCGCCGGCATAGGGCATGGAGGCAGAGGCGTGGGACCGCGACTGCATGATTTACGCCATACCTTTTGCGTCAATGCGCTTGTTAAACTGACGGAGGAAGGCAAGGATGTCTATTGCGCACTGCCTATACTGATGACTTACATGGGGCACCGGTCGATAGAGGCAACCAACCGTTATGTGCGGCTTACGCAAGAGATGCACCCTCATCTGCTGCTGAAGATGGACGAGGCCTACAAATGTCTGTTCCCCGACCTGGGGAAATCGTTGGAGGAGGAAGGCAACTATGAAACCGACTGATTTCGCAAGGCATCTCACCGACTTCCTCGGCAGATACCTCCCATCCGAATGCGGTTACTCCGCCAATACGGTGAAGACCTACAGCTATACCTTTACGCTATTCATTGAATACATGGAGAAAGAGGAACTTGTCCGCCCCGAGAATCTCACCCTTGGCGAGATTACGAAAGAGCGAATTATCCATTTCCTTGCATGGCTTCAGAAAGAGCGCAAATGCAGCACATCGACGCGCAATGCCCGTCTTGGTGCCATGCACTCCTTTTTCGCCTACCTGCAGTACAGGAATGTCGAGGGGCTCGCAAAATGGCAGGATATACTCTCAATAAAGTGCAAGAAATCATCAGTGCCTGAAATGGCATACCTGCAGATAGAAGCCCTGAAACTGCTGTTGCGACAGCCTGACCTGAAAACATCCAAGGGAAGACGGGACTTTGTATTACTCGGCTTGCTTTATGACAGCGGTTGTCGTGTACAGGAACTGTTAGACCTTACGCCCTCGGACCTGCGCTTTGATGAGACATCATCTGTGCGGCTTCACGGAAAGGGAGACAAGGTCAGGATAGTACCACTGTCGGCAACTCAGGTTGCAAATCTAAAGCAGTATATGGAGGAAAAGCATCTGTATCGGCCAGAAAACCAATGCCACCCTCTGTTTCCCAATCCACAAGGAGGAAAAATGAGCAGAATGGCAGTGCTGAACATTGTCAAGAAATACATTGTCATGGCAAAGGCAGTGTCGCCGGAGTTGTTTCCTGACAACATAGGATGCCACAGTTTCCGGCACTCAAAAGCAATGCACATGCTTGAGGCGGACATTAATATTGTTTACATCCGAGATTTTCTAGGGCACTCATCCACCACAACAACCGAAGTGTATGCGAGAGCAAGTGAGAGGATGAAACAAAAAGCCTTGTCCAAACTGAATCCAGGAATAGTGCAAGAAGGTAAAACGTCCTGGCAAGACAACAAAGACCTGCTTGGCTATCTCAAAAGCCTACAGACCAAATACTGATACACTTTGATATTATGTAAAGTCTGTCAAGGCTTATATGTAGTTAATTAATTGAATAACAATAATAAATTATATATGAATGACAACAGACTTTACATAATGAAAGACTTTACATACGCCATCATCCATAAAGACTATACAGGAGTACAGATACAGATGAAAGTATTCAATGACCACATTTGGCTTTGGAACGATGGCAACCTTCCAGAAAACTACACAGTCGAAACTTTACTCCATAAACACACCTCCAAACCCCGCAATCTCAACATTGCTAATGCCTTCTACAAGGCAGGCTTCATCGAGTCATGGGGACGAGGTATCGGCATAATCCAAGCAGGCTTCAAGAATGCTGGGCTTTCTGCCCCTAAATTGGAGGCAACCATGGGCGGTGTACTTGTTATCATGCCCAGAGGATGCCAAAAGACAAATGAGACTGTAAATGATACCGCAACCCGACAAGTACCCGACAAGTACCCGACAAGTACCCGACAAGTACCCGACAAGTACCCGGCAAGCTCAGAGGGAAGCAAAGAACTCTTACACGTTATAGGCATCCATACATTTTCTATTAAAGAAATAATGGCATTTCTTAAACTTAAAGACAGAGAGAACTTTATGGTAAATTATCTTATTCCTGCCATCAAGAAAGGATATATTACCCCTCTCTATCCAAACTCACCTCATCATCCAAAGCAGAAATACTTGCTTACAGAGAAGGGAAAGGAACGTCTTGAAAGAGAAGATGGCACACATTTCACAAAATAACAGCATATGTATACCAATTATATTATAAAATAAAGACAAGATTATGGATTTACAAACATTAGTACAAGCACAGATGGAGCTGATGGGCAACGACCAACCGGTTGCTTCTTGCGGTCTTCACGGTGCTACAAGAAGAGACGTAATAGAACAGGCTATTGAATATCTCCAAAAATCATTAGCCAACACCGAACGCGACGAGCCTTCCGGATATGGCTATCGCATAAATGTAGAGATATTCAAGAAAGGGAAGCCAAGATTCTAATCACAGCGAATCCACAACAATACCATTCGCAAGTTGTATTACGACTTTCTGGTAGAACAATACCAGTCACTACACGGTTTGGATCTCAATGACTTATCTGCTATGTACCGTAAAGCGGCACAAGAAGGAGAATGGCAACCTTTATTTGAGAAGTAAAGATAATCAAGGAACAAGCCCTGAAGCAATTGAAAAAATACATTACAGACTCGAATATACAAAGTCTATCTGTAGGAACACAACTACACGGAATATATCTAATATTCCAACAAGGTAAAACGACAGAGATTGGAAAGATATAAACATTAGCAAGGCGAACGGAAGAAATTAAAATCTTCCGCTCGTTTTTATTGGACTAATCCAGAACCTGCCACTCTTTCAGCCCTCTGCTTTCTTTAGAAAATTCAAGAGCTAAACAGATTATTTTCTTTTCACTTGCCGCATAAATATCAGCATAATGACAAGACTTCATCTGACTAATAGCCGCATTAATCCCGCCATTATCGTCCATTTTCAACTCCATGACATAAACATAAGAATCATTCTGAGCTATCAAATCAATTCGACCTGAAGCCATTTCAATTTCCTCCTTAGCCTCAAATCCGCACAAGTAAAATATATTCTTCAAAATAAAACGGAAATGCTCCTCAAACACAAATTGCTCTTTCTTTTGAATACTATAAGGAGTACCTGCTACCAACCCTTTGAGACAAAGCATAGCATCATCTACATTCCCCATAGACAAGTTCATTTTCAACTTTTGAACCAGAGTAGTCACTTCAGAAGAAGGCTTGTCAGTCATCATAGGCAAAACCATTTCATACATAGCCTTCTTCACTTCCCTATTTGGATAACCTAACAAGTAACAATCACCTTTCACAACCTTAATGGTAAGATAACCAGACTGATAGAGAAAGAGTTTCGGCTCGTCCATATTGACATCACTCATCTCCAAATAATCAGCATCTATGAGACTACCATCAAGTGAAGGTATATCATCCACATACTTTTTTAAAAGTTTATTAAGCATTTCAGTAGAACCAGTAGCTATCCAATAAGAATTCAACTGAGAACGACTCAATGCGTTTAACACACTAAATGGGTTATAGACATTTTGCAAATTACGTGAAAAATGATAACCGTCATAAGTAGCTTTAAGTTCAGAAAGCACTTGTGGCACATCTAAGGCATAGCGCAAAGCTAACCTTTCAATCTCCTCAGGATAGTATTGAGCCAATTCCTCATGGGTCAATCCACAAATAGCAGCATATTGCTCGTCAAAGCTTATATTAGTCAAAGTATTGAGCATACTAAACAGACTAATCTGTGTAAACTTCGTGATGCCTGTGATAAACACACATTTAATACAATAACCATAATCCTTTAGTCCCGTAAAGAAATTACGATAGATTTCCCTACATTCATCATGCTGATTCGTCTCATAGGTATGCTGCAAAGGCACATCATACTCATCTACAATGACGGCAATCTTTACTCCAGACTGCTCATAAGCCCTCTGAATGATACCATTTAGACGATTGCCCAAAGACCGTTCATTAGGATTCTTCCCATAAAACTTTTCGTATGTAGAGAGCACATAATGCAAATATTCCTTAAGTTCCTGAGCAGAAGAGCCACCCAAACTCATACTTAGATAGATGACCGGACGTTTGACCCAGTCTTCCTCCATCTGCATGATTTTCAATCCTTCAAAGAGTTCTTTCCTTCCTTCAAAATAACACTTGAGGGTAGAGCACAACAGGGACTTACCAAAACGACGAGGACGACTTAGGAAATTGTACTTAACGCCATTAGCCAACTGCCATACAATATCCGTCTTATCCACATAGAGATAATCACCCCTACGCATTTCTTCAAAGTCCTGTATGCCCAAAGGCATTTTTCTTTTTTGTTTCATCATTTTGAATTTTTATTTTATCCCTAATCTATCTACTGTCAACATCAGTAGAATATCGCCACTAAAGACAAACATATACAATAGTGTCAATATTCCTAAGGAAATTAAATATAGCTCATTATATTTTGCAAATTTACATATAAAAAAGAAAATCACCAAATATTTTCAAAAGATATTTTTCAAAATATCAGCACTCAAAAAGAGAAAAAGGAAAAAATCTTATTGCAACAGTTGCTATGCGATGTATTCATTGTTATCCAAGAGGATGTCCAAATGTAAATAAGACTGTAAATGAGACTGTAAGAGCAAGAAACAAAATACTAACAACCAACATTCTATAATCTGAATTCTTAAATTTTATCAATCTCTCCATGAACTTTATCAAAAGTAGTAAAATCAAACATAAAGTCATCCTCTATTTATCACTTCATCTTGTTTTTCTTCCATTCATTGCATTTTTCCACTAAGAGAGGGATAAAATGAAAAATATCTTTGCTCAAACAAAATAAATGAGATATTTTTGCATTATATATATAAAATAGATATATTAAAATGATGAAAAAGATAATGCTCGTATTTGGAACCCGCCCAGAAGCCATCAAGATGGCTCCTTTGGTAAAGGCATTCCAAGAAAAGAAAGACGAATTTGAAACTATCGTCTGCGTGACAGGACAACACCGTGAGATGCTTGATCAGGTTTTACACCTATTTGACATCAAACCAGATTACGACCTAAATATTATGAAACAAGGTCAGGACTTATACGATATCACTTCACGGGTTCTGCTTGGCATGCGTGATGTTTTTAAAGTCTGCCATCCAGACATACTATTTGTCCATGGTGACACTACTACAAGTACAGCAGCTGCACTTGCAGGTTTTTATCAACAGATACCAGTTGCACATATTGAAGCTGGTTTAAGAACCAATGATATATATAGTCCATGGCCTGAAGAAATGAATAGACAAATCACAGGACGTATTGCTACTTATGATTTTTCTCCAACACAACTGAGCCGTGAGAATCTGCTTAAAGAGAATGTTGACGACAAAAAAATTACAGTTACAGGAAACACTGTCATTGATGCACTGCATTGGGTAACATCAAAAATAAAAAATGACAAGATTCTTAACGAACAACTTATTAAAGATTTGAAAGTAAAAGGCTATAATACTCAACGACTGAATGACAAAAAGCACCTTGTCTTGATTACTGGTCATAGAAGAGAAAACTTCGGAGATGGTTTCCTGCATATATGTAATGCCATCAAGGACTTAGCTGCAATGCATCCGGATGTAGATTTCGTATATCCAATGCATCTCAATCCTAATGTCAGAAAACCTATTCACGAAGTTTTCGGGGAGGACTTAAGCAATCTTGGCAACATTTTCTTTATTGAACCGTTAGAATACCTCATGTTTGTTTTTTTGATGGAAAAAGCAGACATAGTTCTTACTGATAGCGGTGGCATACAAGAAGAGGCTCCAGGATTAGGAAAACCTGTACTCGTAATGCGAGATACAACAGAACGCCCTGAGGCCGTGGAAGCAGGAACAGTGAAACTGGTAGGAACCAATTACCAAGCCATCATTGACAATGTGTCTCGCTTATTGACAGATACTACCGAATATGAAAAAATGAGCAAAGCCAATAATCCTTATGGAGACGGAAAGGCTTGTGAAAGAATCATCAATAAGATATTGACAATTAGAGATTAAATTACATCATCTCGGCTTACTTTAATTCTTAGAATTTAGAGTAAGCTGAGATACTCATAATAATGATTGGCTACGTAAATAGAAAAAGAAGTTTTCGTCTAAGTCATTGAAATAATTTAGAAAAACTTGGTACCAACTATTTCTTTTAGTAGTATAAAAAACATCCAAAACAAATCTGATTATTGGTATCATCAGACTATAATATAAGGAATAATGATATTCAACTCTTTTAATTTTATCATCTTATTCCCGTTTATTTTTTTGCTGTATTATACGATACCAGCAAAATATACGAAAGCGCGGAACTCGTATTTACTAATAGTAAGCTATCTGCTTTACTTGCAGTGGAAACCCATCTATGCCTTAATTTTGTTAGGCATAACGCTTGTGACATATTATATTGCTTTACTGATTACAAATAATACTCAGAAAAAAACGAAAAATTTGCTTACTTTTTTTACTCGTCATTCTTTTTGACGTAGTTTTTGGATTAGTCATGGGAAAGATCTCTAAGGATATAGACCTTGGAGGTGTTGGCAGGGATAATTATATTTGCGACAAAGCAACAGATGATATTGTTATCTTTGGTTCTTCAAGGGCAGAACATCATTATAATACTCAAATGATGTCTGACACAATAGGAGTACCTTGCTATAACTGTGGTGAAGAAGGGTGTGGAATCATACTGGCTTATGGCAGACTACTCATGATGTTAGAAAGATATCATCCACAAACAATAATATATGATGTAACACCTGATTTTGATTACCTAAAAGGTAAAGACAATCATCAGTATTTATATAGATTAAAACAGCACTATAACAGACCAGGAATAGACAGCATATTTTGGGACATCGATCCAAAAGAAAAATACAAAATGATAAGTGGCATGTATAGACACAACTCTTCTTTTCTTCAGAATCTCATAGTCTATTTATTGCATATATCAACAGATGCAGGAATTAGAGGTTTTATACCTTTAAACAATGAGATGGACCCAATGAAAACAAGAGGAAAGAATTTTATTGCAGACGATTCAAGAAAAGGATATATGTATGACCCCCTCAAACTTTCGTACATAAATAAGTTTACACATAAGGCTAAAGATATGAATTTGGTATTTGTCATATCTCCAATGTGGTACAAACAAGATTCTTTAGTATTTGAACCTATAAAAAAAATATGTATGGAAAGACAGATACAGCTGATAAATCTTTCAAATAATCCGAAGTATATTTTGCAGAATAAATATTTTGCAGATGGTACACACCTCAATGCAAGAGGAGCTGATGAATTCACTAAAGATTTGATAAAAGAACTTAGAAAGCGAAAGCTTATAAGATAAATTCACATCATTATGCATCTTAAGAAAGTATATCAAAGTACAATTTACGTAAAAAGTTACTTTTAATTAACAAACAATGAACTTTTAACACTTAAAATATTGGATACTTCAAAAAAAATGCTTACTTTTGCATTAATTATAGTTACTCTTTAAAAGTTGTTTTATTGTTATTAACAATTACGAAATATTTAGAGGCTATATTCTACCCTTTTGAGGTAGAAAACATAAATTAGTAATTTATAAAATAAAAAATATAAAGCAAAAAAATGGAACAAAACAAAGATATTATAGATTTAACAGAAATCTACAAACAACTTAAAACAAAGAAAAAGATCTTCTTCATCGTTTTACCGATTACATTTGCATTGTCCTGCTTATGGATATTTCCTGAGCCACGCTTTTACAAATGCGAAGTAACACTTGCGCCAGAAATGACTGGCGAAGATTTTGGAGGTGGATTAAGTTCTATTGCCTCACAATTTGGAGTAAATATAGGTGGGGCTAATGGTTCTGATGCAATTTATCCTACTTTGTATCCAGACGTTTTGAGTTCGAATGAATTCATAATCAACTTATTAGGTATAAAAATCAAGACACAGGACAACAAAATTAATACTGATTACTATACATACATGACCAAATACCAAAAGGGAAATTGGCTAAAAAGACCATTTAATCAATTAGGTAAAGCGATTGTAGGGATTTTTGTATCTAAAGACAATACTTCCCCAAAAACAAAGAAAGATCATAAAATTAATGCCTTCCAAATGTCCAAAAAGGAATATGATTTAGTAGAAGAAATTAAATCAAAAATAAAATGTGATGTAGATAAAAAAACTGATGTCATTACGATATCTGTACAAGATCAAGACCCTTTAGTTTGTGCTATCATTGCAGACTCAGTACGTCAACATCTTCAAGCATTCATTACAAACTATAGAACTACAAAAGCCCGAATTGACGTTGAGCACTATACACAACTTGCAGAAGATGCTAAAAGGCAGTATGATAAAAGTGTAGCTGTATATAGTTCTTATTGTGATGCCAATCAAGACGTGCAACTTCAGTCTTTCATTTCCAAAAGAGATGAAATGGAAAATGAAATGCAGTTGAAGTTTAACACTTATAGTGCCATGCGTACACAATTAGAGGCAATGAAAGCAAAATTACAAGAAAAGACTCCTGCCTTCACAACATTACAAAATGCTTCGGTTCCTATAAAATCTGCTGGACCTAAACGAATGATATTCGTATTGGGTATGTGCGTTATGTCAATGTTTGTTACAGCTTTCTGGTTAGTACGAAAAAGCATATTCGTCAAAAAAGCAGAATAATTAAGAAAAATCATGTTCTTCTTAAATATAAAGAAAATACCATTAACTTACAAAAGGGTTTCCTTGCGCATCAACTTGCGTGAGATGACTGTTATACCCTTTTGTATGATTTTCTGTCAGGTTATATCTATGTCCATGGCATTGTCCGATATCGGAGCACAAACTTTGTCATATGCAAGTTTTGCATGTTTTATGGCAAGTTTTATTTTTATGCTTGCTTTGTATCTACATGCAGCACAAATGACAAGGTTTGGATTATTGCATTTTTTACTAATGCTAACCCTTATATTTGCAACAGTCATAAACAACATAAATGTTAAAACAGCAATATATCAATCATTCTATGTTTGGCAAACTTTAATCATCTTTAATTATTACAAAATTCATACAGAAAAGATTATCAAATTTTTCGCAATATCATTATCTTTTTGTGTATATGCAAACTTGGCACATTTAATCGCCCATCCTACACTATGGATGGTTGAAACTGGTAAAGAAGGTGCTGGTTATTTACTGGGCAACAATTATAACCAAATGGGCTGTAGGCTCATCATCGCACTCGGAACAAACATATTATGCGTTAAATATAATAAATTATGGCTAGTCAATTATATTGCAACAGCAATAAGCGCTATAGTATCTTTATTCATGGTAGGTTCTATGACATCACTTAGTATGATTATCCTTTTTACTTTATATACATTAATACCCTTTGCTAAGTTAAAGAAGAATATATTGATAACTACATTTATCATCTTCATTCTTTTTCAATTTTTCGTTGTATTCAACGGACGCGGTTTAGAAAACAACGACCTTGCAAGATATTTAGTAGAGGATGTATTACATAAAGATTTAACATTTACACATAGAACATATTTATGGGATGCAGCTCTAAAGATAATTCCGAAGTCACCAATATGGGGGTATGGATTAGTAGAAGGAGAATGGTACAAAGCGCATATGAGTTCAATAGCTATGGGACCACATAATTTCATCTTAGCGGTTCTTTTAAACGGAGGAATTATTCTTCTTATATTCTATTCCATTATATGTGGATATTCAATAAATTCAATTCGTCCATATTTCAAAGATACAGAAGCAAAGAACTTGATTTTTTCAACAATATGCTTATGGATAATGGCATTAATGGAAATGTACCCATATACCATTATGCTCTATCCATTGGCAATAATGTACAATTATCAGAATATAAAAGCAAAACAATAAATTTCATAAAAAAATGAATACAATAAATTTCATAAAAAAAATAATTCCAGCTACTATAAAAAAAACATATAGTAACTACCATACAAAATATCTTTTAACACATCCTAAATATGCAATAGGATACTATCTCAAAAACAATACAGGAATAAAAATGGATTTCAAGCATCCTACAGACCTTAACCAGAAAATAAATTGGTTGAAATTGTATGGTGATACTAGTCGTTGGCCCATGTTAGCTGATAAATGGGCCGTAAGACATTTCGTAGAAGAACAGGGGCTCGCAGATATTCTTGTCAAAAACTATGGTCATTGGAATGATGCAACTCTAATAAACTTCAATGAACTTAAATATCCATGTGTAATCAAGACTAATCATGGCAGTGGAATGAATATGTTTCTCCAAAATAAGCCAGCAGAAAAAGAGGTTCCTGCTATAACAGAACAATTAAATAATTGGCTTCATACCCCATTTGCAGATAGTTTTGTTGAACCTCACTATTCAAAGATTAAACCATGTTTATTGGCAGAAGAACTTTTGGTAGAAAACAAGCCTATATCGACCTCTATCGTTGATTATAAAGTATTTGCTTTTGACGGAGAAGTAGTTGTAATTTGGGCATGTTGCAATAGAACACAGGAGAGAGTTGAAGTGGCAGCTTATGATTTAAATTGGAATTTTCATCCTGAATATTCTGTTTTTAATGAACATTATGCCAAAGGTGAAATGAGTGGGAAATTACCAAAACCTTTGAATCTCAAAAAAATGATAGAAGCTGCAAGTAAATTATCCAAAGGAGAGCCACAAGCAAGAATTGATTTCTATGAAGTAAATGGGAAACTCTATTTTGGTGAAATTACTATGACCAGCCAAGGAGGATATATGTCATTTTTTACCCATGATTTTTTATTGAAATTAGGTAAACATTGTAAACTCCCAACAGATAAATAAATTAATAAAGATTGCATATATTAGCTAAAAAAAATGATTAAAGAAAATACTAATAGCACCATCGCCATAAACTCAATAATACTTTATGTTCGACTTATCATAGTTGCACTATGCGGACTATTGTATACAAGATACAGTTTATTAGCATTAGGAGTGGATGACTTTGGTCTATTTTCTGTCATAGCATGTATCCTATCCTTTGCCAGTATTCTAAATACAATCATGATAGTAACATCAAATCGTTATATCGCAATTGCAATAGGCAAAGGCGATAATAACGAAGCTAATATTTCATTCAACATTAATCTTACAATTCATATCATAATAGCTATTTTAACCATTGCTATAGCTATACCTATAGGGTATTGGTACATCAATAATTACGTAACTTACCAGGGGAATCTCAATTCAGTAAAAGAGATATTCAATATATCAATCATCGCTTCTGCTATTTCTTTCATAGGTGTTCCATACAATGGACTTTTACTTGCACGAGAACGTTTTCTTGTTTTTTGCAGCACAGATGTTATAGCAAGTCTATTCAAACTTATCTGCACATATATTTTGATAGATCATTTTGAAAACAAACTGATTATATATGCTTTTATTACAGCTATTATGACTGCTTATCCAACAATAATATTCATCTATTATTGTAATCGAAATTTCAAAGAAATTACCAGATTCAGAATAGTAACTGATACTACAAAATATATAAGTGTTATAAAATTCTCCTTAGCTATAGGATATGGCGCATTAGCAACAATAGCAAAAACTCAAGGAAGTGCATTAATTATCAATATGTTTTTTAGTACAGCCATGAATGCCGGATTAGCAGTAGCTAATTCGGTAAGTTCTATGCTACAACTATTTGCAAATAATGCACAAAAATCAATTTCACCACAAATTGTAAAAAGCTATGCTTCTGGCAATAATTCCAGAAGCGTATATCTTGTATGTTTAGCTTCGAGAGTAACCTATTTATTAATGTTTGCTGTATCAATTCCATTCATTTTTACACCAGAAATTATTTTCCAAATTTGGTTAAAAAATATACCACCATATGCAATAGCCTTCACAAGATTGCTGATTGTGGATATACTTATTCTCAGTATAAACGCAGGCATTACTGACTATATTTATGCAACAGGGAAAATAAAAATATATCAAATTGTCATCAATACTTTGGTAGCATTATCCGTAGTAGCAGGTTTTTATACTTTAAAAAATGGAATGAAACCAGAGAATCTATTTTATATATTTATTCTATTTTCATTCATCATTTTCATCATACGTCCTATCATTCTTTTAAAAGTATCCAAATTCAATATTAAACAATTAATTAAAGAATCATATATACCAGTATTTATAATAACAGTATTAACATTACCTCTCTTAATATTCAAGCCTTTTCTAAATGCATGGGCATTACTATGTATAACATATACATATTTTACCTTTATATGCATTAGAATAGGCTTGAACAAGAAAGAACGAACTTATCTCATTAATAAACTGCAAGAATTATTCAGAAGAACAAAGCGTTTTATAAATCGATAAAAGTTCACTGGAATTCGCATCTCTATCATGTCGAGTGGCAGCTTGCTTCCTCATATTTGCATTATCAAAATGTGGCGATTCATCCAAAACTTTACAAATATAATATGCCATTTCGTTAATATCAGAGAATCGATACATCACTCCCAAATCATTATTAGGAATCATATCCTCTACCCCTCCAACACGAGAAGAAACACAAGGAACACCTAACATTTGGGCTTCGCCCAAAGCATTGGGGCTATTCTCTATTGCTGATGGCAATAAGAACAAGTTTGCATTAAGCATTTCTTTTTTCATTTCTTCGGCATTTAAAGGACCAGTAAAAGATATACAACCCTGCACATCCATTTTTCGCATCAGTTGAATAAGGTACTTACCATATCCTGTTCGCATAATTCTACGCTTAAAGCCCATATCGCAAACATTAAAGCCAGCAACCCTAACTTTTATTTGCGGGAAATGACACTTAATAATAGGCAAAGCTTTAATCAACTGATGTAATCCTTTATAAGGTACTGCAGCCTGATTGACAAAGATCGTATATTTCTGACATTTATCATACCTCCATATTTCACCTTCATAAAAATTCTTTCTCAGGATTTCATTATTAAAATGATACTGAGCACGAGGATTGATTGCCCACAATTGAGCTTTATCCCAAAAAGTTCTTCCTATAGCATGATTCACCATTTTTAAAAGTTTTTGTTCAAAAACAGCTCTTTTTCTAAATCCTTTCGTATCAGAAAATAATGTTCCTCTATACAAATCACGCAATGTAATATTAGAAAGCACATCCCATTGACTCATGCCTGAATAATAATAATCAGCATAAGAAGTAAGTATTCCTTGCAAACTAACCACGGTATGTGTATTACCATTAGCCAATACCCATAAAAGTCCTTCCACATATTCAGAACCATGTATATGGACAACATCAGGAACAAACAGTTCATTTACATGCTTACAATTATCTAAAAACTTTTTATCGGATTCTCCCTTTGGCACAGGTAATACATAATAACGTAGTTTCTCACCTTCAAGGACACGTAAAGAATCTACCAAAGGAGAACTTGCTAATATAGCCAATTGAACATCGTCATGTTCGATAATTTCACCAGCCATACCCAATATCCAACCACCAGTATTTTTTAACTCTTTCTGACCACCAATTAAAGCATCCGCTTCCGGTGGCAATTTCTGGCATATCCACAATAAATTCATTTCAATAAACTTTTTAAAATTTGAATCTGATAATCTACACTCCATTCGCTGAGAATGAGCTGACGAGCAATATCTCTGGTATGAGTTCTCTGCTCCAGATTCAAACAACACCAATATTTAATTTTTTCTACTAAATCTTCAATATCATTTTCTTTAAATAAAGATCCAGTTTCTCCTTCCACTATACTTTCAAATTCTGGCATCTGTGTTTCTACATTATCATTAGAAATAACTGGACAACCATAACTTAAAGCATGAATAGCAGTTAGACCTACAGCTGCAGGACACACGCACACCGATGCATCAAACAACAATTGTGCGTTTTTATTTTCATCAAAACAAGGTCCATAGAACCACGTTCTATTCGACAACCCATATTTTTCCATCAAAACAGATATCTCTGACTCAACATTAGTTTTCTCCCCTACTAAAACCAAGTTGAAATAGAAACCTTGTTTTTGAGCCAAGGCCATTGCTTCTAAAATCTGTTCTACTTTTTTCCGTTTTTGTATTCTACCTATATAAATAACAACTGGATCATCATTACCAAAATGTTCTTGGTACAAATTGGAAGTTTTCAAATCTTTAAAAACACTGCTCTGTAAGGAAGTATCCAAAGAATTGTGTATGGTACGTAATTTATTACTTTCACAACCTAACTCTACCATATATTTCCAATTATAATTATTATACATCAACAAGATGTCAGCAGAACAATAAAATAATCTACAAACAAAAATAGTTGTTTTTTTGGTCATTTTTTGATGCAATCCATGCGTCCAAAAAAAAACTTTTTTTCTAGTCAATTTCGCCCAAAATAAAATAATCCAATTAGGAATGATTAAGTTCTCTCCAGTGAGAATATAATAATCATATTTACATCTTAAGAGCTTCAAACACCCAGTATACCAAATATAACCTTTAAACTTAGTTTTAACGGCATGTAAATAACCTTTAAAACCTTTTAGGTCCTTTACATCAAAAGATTTAAGAGGTTCAAAAACACTATCCCCAAAATAGAAATCACAATCAAAATTATCCGACATAGCTTTGTATATAGGATAACGATAATGAGGGGGATAATTGAAAAAACAGCATATTTTAGCCATAATAAAATTATATTTCCTTTTTATGGCGCTAAGGTACAAATAAAAAATCAAATACAAAAATTTTAAAGTCGTTTTTTATGGTATTTCTTTATTTTTGTGACATAAAGAAAAAGTTACGCAATATATCACAACATCTTACGTTATTATAAAAAAAAGAAAATATGAACATCAAAATTGCAACCATTATAACTTGTTTCAATAGAAAAGACAAGACAACATCTTGCCTTGCACATCTTTTTGAAGCAACTAACAATTATAATATACAACATTCTCAATTACCAATAGAGTTAGCTATCTTCCTCACAGATGATGGATGTACTGACGGAACTGCAGATGCTGTAAAAAATATATGTAAAGGAAAAAACTTACATATTATTCAAGGTGATGGGAATTGCTATTGGGCAGGTGGAATGCGACTGGCTTGGGAGGAAGCATTAAAATCAAAAACAGATTGGGATTTTTATCTTCTTCTTAATGATGACACATTAGTTTCAAACGAAGTTTTTGAAGAACTATTAGCAACACATACATACTGTTTGAAAACTTTTGGGAAGCCAGGATTATATAGTGGAATCATTTGTGATATAAATGATGAAAGCATTATTACTTACGGAGGAGAAAAATTCCATTCTAAGTCACAAGGTAGAAGCTACAACATAAATCCTTCTGAAACTCCTCAAGAAGTAGATAAGACAAATGCAAACATTTTATTAATTGATAGAAATGTCGTTGACAAAATTGGCATTTTCTACAAAGGATACATTCATGGTTGCGCAGATTACGATTATAGTATGACCGCAAAAGAAAATAACATACCGACTTTAACTACAGCCAAATGTTGTGGAAAATGCGAATACGATCACCCAAGTGGTCTGGCTGAAATTCAAAAGCTTATGTCCATGAGCTTCAAACAAAGAAAAAGATACGTTAATTTTCCAACGCATTCAGACAAAGATTATCTATTGTTCGTAAAAAGGCATACACCTAAAAGATTTATATTTAGTTGGATACTTCGGAAAATTAGAATTATATCACCAAAGATATATTATAAAATATGTCTACTAAGAAAAATGGAAGGATATTAATTATGTATCTTTTGTTTACAAAAATAAGAAACAAAATAAAAATATATAATAGTATAAAAATATGAAAAAGATTATAGCCATAATTGATTGTTCCATCCCTATCAATTCACGCAATCAAAAGATAATTAACTCCATCAAAAGTTATTATCCAGATTATGACATACATATAATTACCTGGAATCGAGAAGGAGTTTCACTGAATAAAGAAAATAACTTTCACGCATATCATCGTATTGCACCTTATGCTAATGCAAAGGCTAAAATTTGTGGTATGTTTGGATTCAAAAAATACATTAAAGATACGTTAAATGGAATTCATCCAGATATTATTATTGCTTCACACTGGAGCAATCTCATTCTCGTATCAGGAATTAAGAAAAGAGGTCAGAAACTTATTTATGAGAATTTAGATATTCCTACTGGCGGATTACTTATAAGAAAAATATCCCAATTTCTGGAGAAGTGGGCATTGAAAAAAGTAGATGTCATCGTACACGCATCAAGATTTTTCAAGCCACTTTACCCACAGGCCATTCCACAATTAATTCTTGAAAACAAGCCAGCATTTAAGCCAGACTTTTCTATGGAAAAGCCTAAACAGCCATTAAGAATCTCTTTTATTGGTAGTGTAAGATATAAAGAAATCCTTATAAACTTGGTTGAAGCTGTAAAAAATGACAACCGATTTGAACTATATTTCCACGGCAGTGGCGAAGATCTCACTTTTATGCAAACATATTGTAAAGATGTTAATAACGCAACTTTCACTGGAAAATATAAATATGAAGAAGTCGTAAAATTATATCATCAATCAGATATAGTATGGGCTGCATATCCTAACAAGGATTTCAATGTGGTATATGCCATCTCAAACAAATTTCATGAATCTCTATTTGTAGGTATTCCATGTATTTATTCTGACCATACGAAATTAGCAGATTTTGTGAGAGAAAAAAATATTGGATTTGTTGTAGATCCTTATGACATCAACAGTATAAGAACCATTTTTTCGCACATATATGATGGTACTATCAATATAGGCAATACAAAAGAGAACATGCTTAAATTCCAAAAGGAAGAAACTACATGGGATATTGATTTTCAAAAATTAAAAACATATTTAGAATGAATTACGAAGTTGCAATAGTCATACCTACTCTCAACGAGGAACGTTTCATTTCTCGTTGTTTGAATTCAATTATTAAGCAAACATATGAATTTGAAAAAATGGATGTAATGATAATAGATGGAGGTAGTAACGATAAAACAAAAGATATTGTTGCCGAATATCAAAAATCACATCAGAATATTCGATTCATAGAAAACAAGAAAAAAATTCAATCAGTAGCATTTAATATAGGATTAAAAAAATCTACTGCACCATATATAATAAGATTAGATGCTCATGCTGAATATGATTCTAAATATATCTCTCTTTGCATTGAAAATCTTAAGCAAGATGAAAAACGCGGTAATGTAGGTGGCAGATGGAATATTTTACCATTCAATCAATCCATATGGGCTCAAACCAATGCCATTCTGAATCATTCACGTTTTGGCATTGGAGGAGCAGCCTTCCGAGTTAGTAACGAAGCTCACAACACAGACTCTGTACCTTTCGGAGCTTTTCCTAGGAAAATCATTGAGGAAATAGGCGGCATGAGAGAAGACTTGCCAAGAGGTGAAGATAATGAATACAATTCTCGCATAAGAAAAGCAGGATTTCAGGTTTATTTCAATCCTGATATCATAAGTAGTTATTACGCTCGTCCTACATTAAAAGCATCATGCAAACAGATGTATGCGAACGGTGAATCTATAGGTTACTTGTATTACATCGACAAAGAAGCCATAGGAATAAGACATCTTATCCCATTACTCTTTGTTATTTGTACATTCATAGGCATAATCCTCTCCCTTTTATGGAACCCATTCTGTTATCTTTTGGAAGGAGGACTTGCTGTATATTTTATTGCAGCTATTGTAGCTGCAATAACAGAAACTACAAGAAACATTAAATGCACGTTGCCGTTATTCATACTTTTTTTCTGTGTACACGTTTCTTACGGAATAGGAACAATATTCGGACTCGCAAAAGGAAGAAAAATTCATAACAGATAACGGCTTTTAATAAAATAGTAAACATTTTAAGTTACTAACACAATAAACAACTTCAGAATGCGTTTAAATAATAAAATATTAACTAAACATAAACATCAAATTTTATAAATATGAAAATTCCATTTTCACCTCCATACATTGATGCCAACGTAATAAACGAAGTTGTTGATTCACTCAAATCGGGATGGATTACGACTGGTCCAAAAGTAAAAGCATTAGAAGAAGAAATAGGTAAAATTTCTGGCGTGAAAAATGTACTATGCATTAATTCGTGGACTTCTGGTGCCATTCTCATGCTCAGATGGCTGGGACTGCAACCTGGAGACGAAGTCATTGTTCCTGCATATACATATTCTGCCACTGCCATGGCTGTATTATGGGCTGGTGGTAAACCTGTCATGGTTGACTCTACAGAAGATTTCAATATTTCTGTTGAAGGAATAAAAAATGCTATCACAGAAAAGACCAAAGCTATTATTCCTGTTGACATTGCTGGTTTTCCTTGTGATTATGACGCAATCATGGAATTAGTAAAATCGGAAAAGATAAAAGCTTTGTTCCATGCAACTTCTGAAATACAAGAGAAATTAGGCAGAATACTCGTCTTGAGTGATTCCGCCCACTCTATTGGTGCACATTATGGTGATAAGCGTACTGGTTCAGAAACTGATGTTGCTATTTTCTCTTTGCATGCAGTAAAGAATGTTACAACAGCAGAAGGTGGAGCCATCTGCCTTAACTTGCCAGAACCATTCAACAATGAAGAACTTTACAAAGAACTTCGCCTGAGAACTCTCAACTGCCAAACGAAAGATGCTTTCACGAAAACAAAAGCAGGCGGTTGGAGATATGATATTGTAGGACAAGGTATGAAGATTAATTTGGCAGATGTTAATGCAGCAATTGGTTTGGCTCAAATACGTCAATACGAAAATCTACTCCAAGAAAGAAAGAGAGTATTCAATACTTATGCCAAAGCCTTCGCAAATTCTGACTGGGCAATAACACCTCCTGCAACATCTGGCATAAAGGAAAGTTCGTATCATGTATATGCCTTACGAATTAAAGGTATCACAGAAGAACAACGAGATGCCATCATTCAAGAAATTTCTAAAAATGAAGTAGCTGTAAATGTTCACTTTATACCAATGCCAATGCTCACACTTTTCAAGGGTATGGGATATGACATCAAGGACTATCCACAAGCATATAAAAATTATGCCCATGAGATCTCATTGCCAGTATATCCTCAACTCACAGAAGAGGAAGTTTTATTTGTAGCAGAAACAGTCATCAAGGCATACGAAACCGTGATAAAAAAATAACGTAAAAGTTAAATATAGGAAAATCATAATTATGATTCGATTCTTCGATATATTATTCTCAATAATAGGATTAGTACTACTATCACCACTCTTTACAGTTCTCTATCTTCTCATTAGGATAGAGAGCCAGGGAGGAGGATTTTACTCACAGGAGAGAATTGGCAAAAACGGCAAGCCATTCAAACTCTTCAAATTCAGATCCATGAGAATCGGATCAGATAAAAAGGGTCTTATCACTATTGGAGAAAAAGACAATCGTATCACCAAAACTGGTTTTATTCTTCGAAAATACAAATTAGACGAGCTTCCTCAACTATGGAATGTATTTATCGGAGACATGAGTTTGGTTGGTCCAAGACCAGAGGTAAAAAAATATACAGACCTCTATACAGAAGAGCAAAAACAAGTTCTACAAGTGAGACCAGGTATAACTGATTGGGCATCTATTAAGTACGTGGATGAAAATAAAATTCTGGGAGAATCAAAAGACCCAGATGATGCTTATGTAAATTTGATTATGCCCAATAAAATAAAATTAAATATGGTATATATACAACATCAAACTCTTGGAGAATATTTCAAGATTATATTTACCACATTTAAAGAAATAGTAAGATAAAAGAAATATGAAAAATTTCAGGAAAATTACAGATTGGTATTTTTCAAAAAAATCACTACCCTATTGGTGTATTTTTTGGATAGATTGTGCTGTGATATATTTGTCATACCTTTTTATATACCAGCAAATTAATAGCGGAGCACAAGCATTAGGAATATTAGGACAACTCTCTGCTGTCTTTGCAATTTTCACGATGTTCCATGCCATAGGTTTTAGGATGTTCCATACTTACGATGGCATTCTAAGATATTCTTCTTTTGTTGATTTGCAGAAAGTATTCTATGCAGTAACTGTCGGTGCAGTTTTATCTATACTGACTAAGAACATGCTGCTGAATACTCAATTATTTCCAAGAGTTGAGATTCAGTATCGCAATATCATCTTAGGTTCACTTGTTGCAACACTTATCTTGTGGGCCATCAGAGTCATAGCCAAAACCGTATTTGATGTATCTTTATCGGATTATAACATCAAGAATGCTTTCATATATGGTGTAAAGGAAGGTGGCATCGGTCTCGCTAAACAAATTAAAAATGATAAGCCTATGAAGTTAAAACTCATGGGATTTATTTCTGATGATGTAGAAATCAAGCACCACCACCTGATGGGAGCTAAGGTATATGCACTCGACAAGAATACCATCAAGGTCATGAGAGACAACAAGATTACTACCCTGCTGGTTTCACCAGGTGCTATCAATAATTTTCGTGCTGACAAGGAGTTCCAGGATGCAATCCTTGCAGAAGGTATCCGTATATACATGCCTACTACACAGGAATGGAATACAGAGCAACAACAACTCAAAGAAGTTAGCATTGAAGATCTTTTGCCACGAGACGAAATCAGCATCGATATGGAAAGCGTGGGTGCTATGCTTCATGGCAAACGCATATTGATTACAGGTTCTGCTGGAAGTATCGGAAGCGAAATGGTAAGACAAATCGCCAAGTACAGTCCTGCGGAATTAATTCTGATAGATAGTGCAGAGACCCCGCAGCACGATATACGATTGATGATGGCGAAGCAATTCCCTGATATTAAAGCTGAAACCATCGTCACCACTATCTGTAGCAAGTCCAGAATGGAACATATCTTCAAGACTTACCTGCCTGACTATGTTTTCCATGCTGCTGCATATAAACATGTTCCTATGATGGAGAACAATCCATGTGAGAGCATTCAAAATAATGTTTATGGTACCAAAATCCTGGCAGATTTGGCTGTCAAGTATGGCGTAAAGAAGTTTGTGATGATATCAACTGATAAGGCTGTAAATCCTACCAATGTAATGGGATGCTCAAAACGTATCTGTGAAATTTATGTTCAAAGCCTCAATAAAGCCGTGAAAGAAGGTATCATCAAAGGTGAAACCCAGTTTGTTACCACACGATTTGGCAACGTTTTGGGTTCTAATGGTTCTGTCATTCCGCTGTTTAAGAAACAGATTAAGAATGGTGGTCCTGTTACAGTCACCGACCCTAATATCATCCGTTATTTCATGCTGATTCCTGAAGCTTGCGAACTCGTTTTGGAAGCTGGTACTAAGGGTAATGGTGGTGAGATTTTTGTCTTTGACATGGGTAAACCAGTCAAGATTGCTGACTTGGCACAGAGAATGATTAACCTCAGTGGAGCTAAGAATGTAGAAATTAAATTCACTGGGTTAAGAGCAGGTGAAAAGCTCTACGAGGAAGTACTAAACGACAAAGAATCTACCAAGCCTTCATTCAACAATAAGATTAGAATTGCTAAAGTTCGTGAATACGACTATTCTGAAGTTTCAAACCAGATTGATGACTTAATTGAAAAGAGTAAGTTGTACGATGAAATGCTCACAGTAAAGAAGATGAAGGAGATAGTACCTGAGTATAAGAGCAACAATTCGATTTACGAAAAACTCGACAAATAACGAACAACATAGCTTCAAGCTTAGTTAATTGATGCATAAAAAATAAATGGAAAATAAACAATATAAAGACAACATGAATAAGGCGGAGCAAATATTAAAACGCTCCGTCGATTTCATCATTGCAACATGTTGTTTGATATTCTTCTTTCCTTTGGCTTTGGTCTGCGCCATTGCCATACATTGGGAGGATGGATTACCTATTATCTACAAGCAAGAACGCATCGGACTTCATGGCAAGCCATTCTTTATCTACAAATTTCGTTCTATGAAGATTGATGCAGAAAAGGACGGTCCTGATCTTTTAGAGATTAGTGGCGACCCAAGACTCACTAAAGTGGGACGATTCCTCAGGGCTCATCACCTCGACGAACTTCCTCAACTTTGGAATGTATTTAAGGGTGATATGGCGTTTATTGGTCCTCGCCCTGAGCGCAAGTTCTATATTGATCAGATTATAGAGCATGATCCTCGCTATAAGTATCTCTATCAGATTCGTCCAGGAGTCACCTCCTACGCTACTCTCTATAATGGTTATACTGACACCATGGAGAAGATGCTGCGACGTCTGGATTTAGATCTCTACTATCTGGAGAATCGATCATGGTGGTTTGATGCTAAGATTCTCATCAAGACTTTCATCAATATCGTTTTTGGAAAGAAATTCTAAGAATAAACTTAAGAAATTAGGGCAAGCACCTATCCCGGTTGCTTGCCCTAATTGTTTATATAATTACATTTATCCTTCCATGCGCCTACTTTGCAAATCAACCAAAGCCTCCTCTACCTCCCTATTCAGATAGCCCAATTGAAAGCTCTTGTATGACTCTCTTTACTATAGTTTCAGATTTACTTTTCCTTCCACTCCTCTATCGTAAGAAGTCCTTCTCTCACTTCATTGTTCGGGATATCGAGCAAGAACGACTCCGTGTCCTGGTCATAATCCTTGATGGTGAGATAGCCGCTTTGGTAAATCATCGGCAAAGGCTTCTCTATATCCGCCTTATAGTCATCAAACTGTGGCACCCCATAATATTTTCCTACCAATTCATCCAGATTCTCATCAAAATGATTCAACAGACGCACAAGGTAAGTAGGCGTTCCGCTTTTAAACCAATACCCCCCTAACTTCATGTTGTAAAAAGCATTGAGCAAACTAAAAGGATTGAAAACATCCACCATTTTCTCACTGAAGTGATAGCCGTCATATTTCATTTTCAACTTTTGCAGCATCTCCTCTTCCGTGCAATGATATATCTGGGCAATTTCCGCTATAGGCTCGGCAAAATATTTCACCAGCTCATCCTTGGTAATACCACAGAGAGCTTCATAATTTCGGCTTAAGCTGATGTCAGCAGGTTGGTTAAATCCACTGAACATACTGATTTGCGAGAATTTCGTAACACCAGTGAGGAACACAAAGCGAAGGTCTGCGTCAGCCCCCTTAAAAGTGGTATAGAAAGACTTCATGATGTTGCGATGCTTTTCCTCCAAACTAATCATCTTACCAAGATGTTCGACCTGATAGTCAAGTTCTATTACGTCCAAAATCGGCTTGTCGTATTCATCAATGAGCACGACGGCACCAAGTCCCGTTTTTTCATGAGCAGCTCGAAGTACTTTTTGAAAACGCAACCCCAAGTCATTGCTGGTCTTGGCAACTTCATATTGAGCTTCCCATTCGGTGAGATTATCCGACAGCACATCTTCTAAAACTCCATCATTCAGATAATTGCCCGTACTGAAATCTATGTGAAACACAGGATATTGCTTCCATTCTGTCTCCAGCTTGTCAATAGCAAGTCCCTTGAATAGCTCCTTGTTTCCACGGAAATATTGTTCCAAGGTTGACACTAGAAGACTTTTTCCGAATCGCCGAGGGCGACCCAGAAAATATATGTTTCCCTGTACTAATTGGTATATCAAATCAGTCTTATCAACATAGACATAACCACCATCGATTATTTTGTCAAATGTCTGGATTCCTATTGGATATTTCATATTGCTCACATTTTTCCGCAAAGTTACATTTTTTCTTTGAAACTGCCAAATGATTATAGCTATTTATTTAATAACGACAAATATTTTCGCAATACCGATGGGCTTTTGTGGTTTGTAAAGAATGTGTTGCCACATGTAGACATAGATTTCAAGATTCTGGAAATTATTGTTCTTCTAAACGCAAACAGAGCATCGTCCAATTCTGCGCAAAATATTGTAACTACTCAGCCCCCTATAGAAGTAATTACTCAGCACCCATATTGTCATGAGTTGTTACGTTAATACTGTGAGTCAACGTGTATTATTAATAAAGTTTAAAGTGGTCAACTATATTTTTTATAGTTTCTATCAGAATAATGCAATAGGCTTCAACTGCTTACGAAGCCGCTTTCATTGCTCTACGAAATAGGCTTCATTGACTATCGAAGCCTATTTCATATTTCAAGGCTTTTCTATTCAAAGTTTTCAATAGGGGTGCTGAGTAGTTACAAAATATTAAAACAAAGTTAAACTTTCCAAAAGGAATAGCAAAATATTTGGAAGTTATTACTATTTTACTACCTTGCAAAAAGTTTAGCAAAAACTAAACAGCGTATTAAAAGCAAACATTTATATGGCTGAAAAAGATGAAAAGTAGGTGTCACCGACACCCTTGAGATTTTTTTGTAAAACTTTACGCTTTTCAGGAACAAGCCATTTGAAGGAAGGAAATGACTTGTTTACGATGAGGAAATGACTTGTTTATTATGAGGAAATGACTTAATTAGCAGTCCTAAATGACTTGATTACAGGTCCTAAATGACTTGATTACAGGTCCTAAATGACTTGATTACGACCCGAAAACACGCTATTTTATGTAAGTAATTGAAAATGAAACATCTTTTTGTTTCATTAGAAGAAGAGGTTACGAATTAGAAAAATACAGGATGTAGTATCCTGCTGTAATTTGCATAACCAATTAAAGACAGCTGACGAGAATTTGAAGCACTTGATACAAGTAAAAACCGCATTTATGTCGAAAAAATCTCGTTAATATATAAATTACTATAAATATTTGTAGTAAACTGCATATTTTACGAGATTTTTTCGTTACTTTGCAATAGAATTAAAAACAGATTAGATTATGCTTATCAGATTCGACTTTAGTAACATCTTTTCTTTTTTAGAAGAAACGGAGTTCAATATGTTGCCTGCAAAATCTTTGAAGAGTCATACAGACCATCTTCATAAGATTAACACCAACGTGAATGTTCTGAAAGGTTCAGTCATTTACGGTGCAAATGGTGCTGGCAAATCAAATATGATTAAAGCAGCAAATTTGCTGCGTGACATTGTTTTAAAAGGTAGAGTTCCTTCTGACATCAGATATATCAGAAATAAATTTTCTGATGAGGTTACTCCTGTCTCACAATCAGTAGAGTTCAGCTATAAGAATAAAATATATAACTATGGAGTTACTTATGTGTCAAAGCTCTGCTTGGAGGAATGGCTTTACGAAACAGGTGTAGAAAAAGATGAAATGGTCTTTGAACGTACCTACTCTAAAGAGACAAACAAACCTGTTGTCAAAATGGGCAGGAAATATGTCGATGGTGATGAAAAAAAGGCTCTATTGGTTAGTTTGCTGGAAGATAACATTTTGAAAAATGATGAATTACTTATCAAACATGAGGATATTATCAAGGAGCCAAGAATCAACAGAGTCAGGGAATGGTTCAAAGACAATCTGAAAATCTTCTTCCCTGAGACCAAGTCTGCGTCTATTTTTGATACTCAATACGAAAATCTGAAATTCAAGCATTTTTCAGAAAAGCTCTTAAGAAGTTTTGATGTAGGTATTCAAGACATAGAGTTGCATGAAGATGATTTGGATAAATTTATCTCGCAGACTGGTATGCCTTTGGATAAAATTTTCGAGGACATCAAGACTAATCTCAAAAAAGAAGAGTCTGGTGTGATTGAAACGCAGTATTTTACTATTGGCGTTACAAAAGAAGAAGATGATAAATATATGATCCGAAGAATAACAACCAGTCATGTTGTAAACAACAAGGCTGTGAGTTTCGAGTTAAAAGAGGAATCGGATGGTACACAACGATTGTTTGATTTTGCGCCAGTTCTTTATGACCTGATGCAGTCTGACAAGACTATCATTGTCGATGAGATTGACAGGAGTATCCATGCCAATCTATTGAAGATGTTTGTAGAAAAGGTGATGGGATTGCCTATCCTTGGACAAATTATCTTCTCTTCCCACGAATCATGCCTTCTTGATTGCTCCATCTTTAGAAATGATGAGATTTGGTTTGTTGAGAAAGACAGAAAGAACCAAAGTTCTCGTTTCTATACACTTAATGATTTTAAGCCGCGAAATGATCTGGACATTCAAAAAGGCTACTTGAAAGGACGCTTTGGAGCTATTCCTTTCTTAGCTCATTTAGAGGATTTAAAATGGGAGGACTGACGTATGCCATATAAAAAACGCAGCTACTATAAACATGAGGAAGCCAAGGCAAGAGACTATAGTCTTTTTGTTATCGCATGTGAGGGTACAAAGACAGAACCAGTAATCCATGTTTTGAGGTATGGCTTCTATACCACAAGCTTACTGATTTGAAAGATATAGATTGTTCTAAGTCTCACAACGTAAAGGTTGCTTTGTCAAAACTCACCCCAGGTGGATTTTCTGCAACTGAATATGTAAAACTGATGGCTCAAGCTATCATTAACGCAAAAGCCAAGGACTCTCAACCTGGGGAGCAACATTACTTCCCAGCACTTAAAGAAACCAAAGTGTATGAACAGGGTGAGGCTTTAATGGAAAGGATTGGCAAAAATAGTTGGCAGGATTTTATAAACAAGAATATTTAAAATCAGAACCTATGATAAAATTTAGGCAGTAACATATCCCTATGGATTTCGTTACTGCCTAAAATAAGTAACGCCCCTCTAGTATGCTGCCTTTCGGCGCGCCTGAGGGGCTTATTATCTTTAGTTGAATGAACAGTCTTTCTTTTTGCGCTGCAAAGTTAAGAACTTTTTTGAATCTTGTCATATTTCCGTCTTCGTTTGTCGTCATCTCTTTTAATCAAAATGAGGAAAGTAACTGATAATCAGTAAACTTTCCTCATTCTTCTTTCAATCACTTTTTATAACTCGTTTTCTGGTCCTAAATGACTTGATTCGCTGTCCTAAATGACTTGTTTACAGGTGCTAAATGACTTGATTACAGATGGTAAATGACTTGATTACAGATGGTAAATGACTTATTTGGGAAAACAAATACAAAAGAGAAAAGCATCAAAAGGGATAGAAAAGCATCAAAAGGGATAAGTGAGTACCAGAGAAACTGTAACTTTGCAGCGTCCTTCAGAACTTGAAGTGGCAGAATTTGGTATAACAAACAAAAAATGGAAAAATGGAAAAACAAATAACACTTTCAGAAAGCAACAAAAAAGCCGAACTGACATTGACATCAATCCGACTTTTGAATATTTTCAAAACAAGAATCCGTTTAGAACTTCTTGAATTTCAATCGCAAGGTCTTCGAACGAAGAATCATCTTGCTACCGCTGAGTGCTTCTTTAGCGAAACCTTCCGGAAGATTGTTGATACCATATTTGCGCAAAACTTCCATATCATCAGCCGAGATAGGAGCATCGTCGTCACCCTCATGATAATTTTGATTCTTGCGATAAGCCTTAGGAATCAACAAGCTATCGCCAGTCTGATCGAATCTCATATAAAAACCATCAAAAGGACCAATATTCAAATCTCTAATGAGAATCAATTTATGCTCTATTCCCCAGAACACCTTGCGAGCAGAGAAATCACAGGTCCCGCCATTCTCCAACGTGTCGATGCTTTCCAAATGCCAGTACCCATCCAAATCACCATTTTTGCTGGTTTCCATTTCGCAAGAAGAGAAAGCCATCACAAATGTACCGATGAGAGCCACAAAAGCAATATGAAGGACTCTATATCTTTTCATAAACATATTCATTTAATTCAATTAAAGTTTGAAAATACCAGATTTGCTGACAGTGAGTTGGAAACCAGCATTGTGTCCCAACATCTGGTTGCTTCCAAAATCCATACCATAAGCACCTTTTACCTTCCAATCATGGTTAAAGTGATATGCACCCTCAACCAAGAAACTCACATTATGATGCATCTTGTTGAACGGCATATTATACGTTCCCCATCCTTTTTGGTAAGTGGCAAGCACTCGATAACCCAAACGCTCAGATGGTTGACCATCAAAACCCAGGTGATAAGCCACAAAGCGATTATTTTCTATGTATAACTGTCCATCCTCATTATACAGAGGAGAACGGTAAAGCGGATTACCAATCACCTGTCCCCAATGCTGCCAACCAGGATATGATCCATGATTATAATAATCATCAACACCTCCTAAATGGTCAGAAATCTCTGTGGTATGGTCGTGATAAATCGGACCACTCTGGTATTTGGTATAAATGTACTCGAAAACGATGTTGCGCAACCAAGTGCCATACTTCAGGTTTAATTCTGCACCAAGCATGAAATCTTTGAGTTTATAACGATAGTATTTGCGCTTCTTTTCTACAAGCCATTCGTCACCTTCCCCATAACCATCATAGTCAAGGAAGAACAACTGACTATCATCTTCGAAGAAATGATCACCATAAACTCCAAGTTTCCAGGAATCAGCATCATAATTGATTCGGAAGGTCCAACTTCCCAGTACATTACCAGCTATATTACCATAAGCACCATCCGTAGAATCGGAGCCTCCTGGTACAAAAGCATGCCACATACCTTTCAGACCACCCTCTGTAGAAATAGCTTTCATCTCTCCATCTACATAATTATACGGCGTACCTCCAAACTCTGCGGCCATTTCCAGTCCCAACTCCACGCTCAGCGGGAAGAAAAAACCTTCATTACCTATCTTCAGATATCCCGCCTTGCTATGATAGAGCATACCATCAGCATACTTGGACTGGCGCTGGGTAAAGTCGTGCTGCCAGTTCTCATCGGTCATCTTACCATAGGCAATATGTCCCTTGATGGCTAACCAATGATTGGCAAAAGGAAGGGTCCAATACTCCGGTAATGCCAGACGAACCTGAGGTACCGGACGAGCATTGATACCCAAAGTCTGGCTACCACTACTCAAAGTCTGATTCTTCAGTTCCATAGGATACTCCTTGGCACCGATACTCAGCACACCATGCAGCCAGCGAGCTTCCACAAAAGCCTGCTGAACCACCACATTACTCGTATAATGAATCGGTGCTGCCACATCCAAGCCATATCCGATACCCCAACGACGGGCTGAATCAGTACCCAACGGACGGATGACACTACCACGGAGATACCCATTATTCTTCTCCAGCGAACTGAGTCCATGCTTATTGGCATTGAGCCAAAGCGGAGTCTTACCCTTGGAGAAAGATCCCTGCATCTCCACATTGTAATGAATGTCCTTGCCCAGGTCCAATTTACCCGGATCTACATCCTCCTGCCAAAGATATTGGGCAGAAACCGAGAGAGGCAAAAGCAGGAATGCACCAAAAGCAAGCGCTTTTTTCTTATTAGTCTGATTAAATTTCATCTATAATTACTTTCGAAAGTTTTAATAATAACGGATTTTTTCTCCTTTTATTATATATAAGGAACAAGTTATTATATTAAGAAATAGGAATAAGCAAAAACAAAAGACAGAATTGAGTGAAATATATGGGAAATATAAAACAATCATCCCTGCCAAATCCCTCTTAAAACCAAACCTATAATGACCTTTAGGGAATTTCCCCTACCCCTTTAGGGAAAAACCTTTCCGCTGCCAGATATTTCGTCGTATCTTTGCAGCAGAAATAAAACAAGAAGTCAAACTTATAAAGAGATATGATTATGAAGAAGTTTATATTAGCCCTTGTAGCAATGGTCACAATGACCTTCACTACTGCATCTGCAATGAGTTACGAGCAGGCTCGCCAGCAAGCTCTCTTCCTGACAGATAAAATGGCATACGAGCTGAACCTCACAGACGATCAGTATGAGGCTGCTTATGAAACCAACCTCGATTATCTGATGAGTGTCAATACAGTGGATGACCTCTACGGAATCTACTGGAGACAGCGCAATATGGACTTGAGCTATATCCTCCTGGACTGGCAATATCGTACATTCATCAATGCCTCATATTTCTATCGCCCTCTCTACTGGGACGCTGGTTACTGGCATTTCGGCATCTACGCCAGATATCCTCACCGTGACTACTTCTTCTTCGGTCGCCCTCACTTCTACGTTTCCTATCGTGGAGGTCACAGTTGGAGAATGAATGGTGGTAGAAGCTGGTATCACGGACGTGATTTCGGTGGTCCTCGCCCAGAAGGTCATCCAAGAGTTGGCATGCGTGACGGATTCAACAGAGGAGATTTCGGACGTGGACAGAGTTTCGGAAACATGAACCGAAATAATGGAAACTTAAATCGCAACAACGGACAGAGCTTCGGAAACATGAGTCGTGGCAATGGACAGAGCTTCGGAAATATGAACCGTAACAATGACTATCGCCCTCAGAGCGTGAACAGACCACAGAATAATGGTGGTTTCGGCAACCAGAGCAGCAGTTTCGGCAACCAGAACCGTCAGTTTGGTAATCGCCAGAGCAGTACCCGTACTACTGTTACCCGCGAGAATCCATCAAACAACAGCAGACCTGGTGGTTCTTTCGGTGGCAACCGTGGAGGCAGTTTCGGTAGTGGTTCTTCTATGATGCGCAGCTTTGGCAGTGGCAATACTACCAGCCCATCCAGGAGTTTCACTCCTCGCTCTAATCCAGGAAACGGTGGTGCTTCTTTCGGAAACAGTTCTCGCTCCTTCGGTGGTGGCAATCGTTCTATAGGTGGACCTACAAGAAGTAATGGTGGTGGTTCTCACGGCAGTTTCGGAGGACGCAGATAATTTTGAAGACATTAATTCATAAGATATAAAAACAAAAGAGTTATAAAATTCAAGTAAAAACAAAAGAGAGTTATACAATACGCTGATAATAAGTTAAAGAACAGACCATTTATATGCGTAACATTTACCATGCTGAATAATTAAGTATAGTAAAAGATGAAAGTTCAATAGGTTCAACATAGGTAAAAGGACCAATAGAGAGTTATTTACAGAGGCTTCCCCTTTCTCCTGCAACGGAAAATACGGGAAGCCTCATTTTTTTATATTAATCAAACGTTTCTTTCAAGATAATAAAAACACGTATGATGATTCGCTCAAGAAACTGTTCTTATATCAGATACAGAACTGAATAGAACAACTGGGCGGCGAATACATAGAGCACAATGAGAGGAGATGCCGTAGAAATGCCATACGACATACTGCGGAAAATATCCTCCACTCCCTTCAAGTTATCACTGATAACACCGAAACTGCAGCAGACTACGGTTACAGCAAAGGCTGTATAAGGTATGATGCTCTGCGTAAAACTGCTTGGAAAGAGAGCACCCATCACGTTTAGCAGAATGGCATGAGGAAGCAGGGTAAGTGCCAGCATGATAATCAAAAATACACCCAACTCGAAACTTGCCACGCCCATCGCAAAGCGCTGACGATATTCATCGGGCTTATAATGGACAATACCACTTCTACAGAAAGCTCCATAGGCGATACTACCCAACACCAGCCACACTAATACGGGCGAAGCTAAATTATCCTGGAACTGACCGAAGAACCAGCGGATGCCCTCAGAACTCAAGAGCGAACGGTTATAGTCCTCCGGCATCGCAGCCGTCAACAGCCACGAAGTCAGCATCAGCAGGATTTGAGCCACGCCCAAACCTAAAGCCAAATACGAAAACACCTTCATTTTCTTCATCGTTCTCTCTATTCTTTTCCTGATTAACTCCTATTCTATATCTTTCTTGATGCCGCAGCTTATTCTGGATCAGCTTCGAGATTGTCGATATCTAAGATGCGAAGTTCGCAGGCTCTTACCACCAGACGGGTAGCATTGATGCCCATACCATTGTTGCCATCAGGGAAGAGTTTCTGTACCAGTTCGTTCTGTCGCTTTTCCAAACTCTTCACACCGAAAGGCATACCTCGCAGATTGGTAATCTGTTCCTTGGTATAACCGAGGGCAAGATGGCGAAGGAAGCGCTCGTCATATTCGTCAATCTCATAATTTACCAAAGCCTCCTGGCGCATCAACTGACTATTGACACTTTTCTTGAAACGTTCTACGATCTTCTGCAGAATCGGCTGATTGAAAACCATCTTCTTACCACTCATGCAGGAAGCCACATCGCCACGGGTCAGGAGTTCCCCACTCTTCAGGATAATACCATCGCAACCTGCATCAAGAACATCCACCCAGAGCTTCTCATTCAGGATTTCTCCCGTGAAAATCAATACCTTTACGTTAGGATACTGTTCCTTGGTATAGCGGCAGATTTCTACACCCACCGTAGTGGAACCACCCAAGCCAAGATCGAGAAGCACGAGGTCAGGCAACTGCTGTTTGATGAGTTTCCAATAGCTCACCTCACTGTCAGCTGTTCCAATAATCTCAGCTTCAGGTATATCGTTTTTGAAAATTCCTTCCGTACCTTTCAGTTCCAAAGGTACATCCTCTACTATGATTACTTTAAAATTGTCCATCATCGTTTATTTGAGTCTATGTTGAATTTATGCTTTAACTATCTTTGATTCTATACTAACATCCCCGGCAACACCACCTCAATGACCAGGAATCCATCATCAGAAGGCTTTGTCTGGATACCGCAGCCACGAAGATTGGTCGTTTCTCCCATCTCCCTCACTATCTGGCGGCAAACTAAGAATCTCATATCCACGGTCAGCGGAGTGAAAAGGCGATGATGCAAGGAATCGTCGTATCTCAATCCTGAGAAGACAAACTGGCAGGTGGCATAAGCCGTATGCACAGATTTAATTTCCGGTTTCACTTGCGTGATGGCAATACCATGCGCCTTGGCAAGATCCTTCACGGTTTCCTGTATCAGTCGGAAGAGATAATCCTTCAGCGCAGCATCACACTTCAGATTGGTTTCCACCTGTTCCATCGCCTGCGCACTCAGCATCAGATAGATGGATTTATAGTAATCTACCAATTCTTTCAGAGAAGCTACATCATCGGGGGATGCCTCTATCAACTGTCGGATACGTGACGGATAATACATCGTCTCATGCTTCAACGTAGAGAGGCAATTATCTAATACAGAATTAGATACGTGCAAACGATCATTCTCAAATCGCACCCGTCTCAACTCATCTTCCAGCAGTTGATTATCTGCCTCCTTGCCATTCGATAAATCCAGTCCACGTTTCAGTTCTTCCTCAATCTCATGCACCACCTCATCCAAACGGAAATTGGCACGGGTATGCCGGGACTTCTTACTCCATATTTCCCTGATGCGCTTCAACTTCTCCGGTATAGACTGGTCGCTGAGCAACAGAAGATTGATATCACGGATGCGATCCACCGCAAAGCGATAGGTCACTACATGGCGATAATAGAGCAGATAGTAGGCTATCGGCAACTGCAACAACAGGAGAAAGAGCAGGATGACAGCTACCGTCTTGGAATTTTCCGAACTCTGCATCGTGCGGACATACTCAGGCAGTGTATTATCAGTACTCCGTTCCCGGAAGAGTTTGGTATAAATCTTATTGTTTCTATCATACAAAGTCCATTGATGCAAGGCAAGCGCAGCCACCGCACTCTCATTTCTGATGTCGAGAATAATGCTGTAGTCGGTCGTCACACTATCAGCAAACCATTTCAGTTCGGCAGCTTGAGAGAGTTTTGGACAGCTCACCATCAGATTTTTACCCTGAGGATACTGGCGCAGATAATGCTGATTGAGATAGTAGATGGCAGAATCAGCAAATGCCAAGGTACGCTGGTATGTACCATTGATATTGCTATAATAAGCACTGTCGGCAAAGGCATCAGCCAAAGTGAGTTCTCGGGAAACTTTTCCGGTAGCCAGAGTATGCTGATGTATCTGGGATGCAAAAGACGACACGGATGATGCCAACAAAAGGATGACACCAACGATCATCCGTCCGATTCCCTTAGGCAGTCGGAAACGGAACACACTGCCCTTTCCCACTTCACTCTCTGCCTCAATATGACAAATATTGAAGATACTGCTCACCTTCTTATATTTCTCGATGATACCCTTGCAGTTGAGGAGTCCGAATCCATGACCGCCCGTATAGGTACGGTCGAAGACATGAGCCAATTGTTCCTCATCCATTCCCTTACCGGTATCAGCGATGACGATTTCTACGTATTTATCATGTTCCTCTGCAGAAACAGTAACCTTACCTCCTGCAGGAGTAAACTTGCGTGCATTGTCGGCGATAGTATTGATCATAAAGAGCGTCAGGGTGCGGTCTGCCTTCACCTTAGCTGCAGTTGGCTGCACATCGAGTTCTATCTTCTTCATCTGGAAACTCATCTTGCCCTTTGCCACAATATCGAAAAGCGGTTGGAGAGGGAAAGAGACGATACGGAGATTCAAAGTTCCCTGTCGCATCTGAATCCAGTTGGTCAGGATGGTGTTATACTGGTTGATCTTATCCGTCAGTTCTGAGATATACTCATACCGTTCCTGTTTCACCTCATCCGGGGTACTTCCATCATCCTCTGCCAACTTATCCACCTCATGAATCATGCGGTCGATGAAAGGCGTGATACTGTTTACTAAAGAGACCTTGGCACGCTGCTCCAGATTACGTTTTTTATTGTCATCAAGATGCAAACGGGCGATGGATATCTCTTCATCCAATTCTTCTTTTCTTTCATTTATATCATTAATATACTGAGTATTACGTTGTTTCCACTGCTCTAATGGTTCAAGCAGGGAAGACAGCGGTTTAGACTGTATCTTTCTTCTTCGCATACGGTCGAAGAGATACAGGAGGATGACCACGAGCAATATCATGACGAGTACTGCTGCTATCATAAGATTGAGCTGCAGAGCATTGTCATCAAGCAAGGCGGCGCGAGCTTCCAACTGCCTGTCCTGACGGGTTCGCTCCTGTAAGTCAAGGTAGATATTGCGGTTGTAGTCACTCTGCTGTTTATTATCGAGCGCAGAATATACCAGACAAAGTCGTTCACGGATAGAAGCCACCAGATCGGGAGCCGACTTGATATTCTTGCTCACCTGCAAGGCCCGAACAAGACAGTCGCCCGCAGAATTATAATCCTCTATGGCAAAGTAACATTCAGCCAGCGTACGATAACCACCTGCTATCTGGTAGGTATCACCATAAGAGATGAAAAGGTTCAGCGCACGCTGAGCTAAATTACCAGCCAAGAGCGTATCTGGCATCTGTTCTACATTCAGATACTGGATAGCCGGCAAATTGTTCCGGATAAGAAAATCCCGCATCTTGGCTTTCTGCAGATGTTCACTGATAGCCTGAAGGGCATTAGCCTGCCAGTAAGGATAACCGCCGGCCATCGTACCATCGGGCATGACAACTCGTCCGGCTGAAGCCAACATATAGCATTGTATCAGATAGTCAAATTCCGTCTGTGCTATCTGTTCAGACGTTCCATTGGTGATCGCACCACCCGAACCGATATTATATAGATAGTTGAGATACTGGGCAGTATCTGCTTCAAGAGCATCCGCATCGATATCATTCAAAGCCTTCAGCATCGATTCTTCCAGACCGACATAATAACAATAGGTGGCATCAACGATATCAAATTCGCTATGAGCATAGGTGGCACGTCGCCGCTCACGGGGTGGCAGATTGGAAGCCTCCTCGCCCAAGCGGCGCAAGCGCACCATCGCTTTCTCGCGATAGGAATAAAAATCTTTGTTGTGAGATTCCCGCTGACAGATGCGCATCATCTGCACATCAGCAATGAGAAGCTCCAGTTGGTTGTTGCTCTTTTCTTCCACAAGACCGAGCCATCGGCGAGCCTCCTTGTAGTTCATCTTTGCCATCTCTACGAATGCTAAGTTATTACAAGCCTCAGCATATCCGGCACTATAGTCATCAGAAAGAGCTAAAGCTCTCTGTGCCAGCATCTTAGTAGAATCAAGATTGCGGTAGTGATAGGCGTATGAAAGTGCATTCAACCGATCCACCTCCTGCTTATGAGAAGGACCACAAGCTGAATAGAAAAACAGCGCCAACATCATCACAATGAAGGCGCTGAACTTTTGCGTGATATTAATTTGGGCCATTAAGCCATTAAATTCTCAATTAACCACGAGCCTTGGCAATATAGCCAAGAGCCTCTTTACACTTAGCAGTAACTGCAGCCCAGTCGCCAGCAGCTACAGTCTCCTTAGGGAAGAGCTTAGAACCCATACCTACACAGAGAACACCTGCCTTGATCCAAGGAGTCAAGTTCTCTTCAGTTGGCTCTACAGCACCAGTAACCATGATATTGCTCCAGCGCAAAGGTGCCATTACATTCTTAACGAATGAAGGACCACCTACGTTACCTGCAGGGAATACCTTAGTTACATCGCAACCTGCAGCCTGAGCATTGTTGATCTCAGTTACAGAACCACAACCAGGAGAATAAGGAACCAGGCGACGGTTGCATACAGGAGCAATCTCTGGGTTGAAGTTAGGACCTACGATAAAGTTGGCACCCAACTGGAGATAGAGAGAAGCTGTACCAGCATCAACGACAGTACCAGCACCAAGGATCATCTCTGGGCACTCCTTGTCAGCCCACTTTACCAACTCACCGAAGATTTCGTGAGCGAAATCACCACGGTTAGTAAACTCGAATACACGTACGCCACCCTCATAACAAGCCTTGATGACGTTCTTGCAAATTTCAATATCCTTATTGAAGAATACAGGAACCATACCAGTCTCTTTCATGGCTGCCATGACCTGCATTTTGCTAAACTTTGCCATTTTTTATTTAAATATTAAATGTTAAATAGGAAGAGCGCAAATGAATTCTACACACTTCACTCTTCACTTAAATTATCGCTGAACGCGACCATTAGCGTTACCACCAGCAAGACTCTCTACCTCGTCAACAGAAACCAGATTGAAGTCGCCAGGGATAGTGTGCTTCAAAGCAGAAGCAGCTACTGCAAACTCCAAAGCCTCAGCCTGAGTATTCTTAGTCAAGAGACCGTGGATCAAACCGCCAGAGAAAGAGTCACCACCACCAACGCGGTCGATGATTGGGTTGATGTCATAATGCTTGCTCTGGTAGAACTCCTCGCCGTTGTAGATAAGAGCCTTCCAACCATTGTGTGTAGCAGAGAGAGACTCACGAAGTGTAGAAACTACATACTTGAAGCCAAACTCCTTCATCATACCCTGGAAGATACCATAGTATCCCTCAGCGTCAGTCTTACCACCCTCTACATCGGCATCTGGCTTGAAGCCCAAGCAGAGCTGAGCATCTTCCTCATTACCAATGCATACATCTACGTACTGCATCAATGGACGCATAACAGAGATCGCCTTCTCTGAAGTCCAGAGCTTCTTGCGGAAATTGAGGTCAACAGATACTGTTACACCATGACGCTTAGCAGCCTCACAAGCCAACTTGGTCAACTCAGCAGCCTTGTCGCTGATAGCAGGAGTAATACCACTCCAGTGGAACCACTGAGCACCCTCCATAATCTTGTCGAAATCGAAATCAGATGGATCTGCCTCAGCGATAGAACTATGAGCACGGTCATAGATTACCTTAGAAGGACGCATAGAAGCACCTGTCTCTGCATAATAGAGACCAACACGGTCGCCACCACGAGCAACGAAATCGGTATTCACACCATAACGGCGGAGAGCGTTAACTGCAATCTGACCAATCTCATGCTTAGGCAACTTAGATACGAAGTAAGCCTCATGACCATAGTTAGCTACACTGACTGCTACGTTAGCCTCACCACCACCAGGGATGATACGGAATGATTCACTCTGGATAAAACGATCATTACCTTCTGGGGACAAACGAAGCATGATCTCACCTAATGTTACAATTTTTGCCATTGCTTGAAATGTTTTTTAATTTGTTTCTTTATAGTTGTTCTTCGAATTCAGTATCAAATAATTTTCATTCTGTTCCGAATATCGTGGCAAAAATAATCATAATTTCTCAAATAACGAAACAAAATCGAGTTTTTTTTTAGTTTTTGTGCAAAAAAGTTGCTGTGCATTCGCACAATTCAATTTTTTATTGTAAATTTGTACCGAATATTCTATATGTGGACGCACACACGGAAAATGGAAGTTCTCTGAATTACCTTCTTCGCACAGTACAACACGCGCATCTACATATATTATATTAATGTACGCACGTGAAAGAAAGTGCATCATAGACTTAGTTTAATAACAAATTGGCAAAAAACTAGTAAACGCTTAAAACATGGCCGAAAAAATAAGAATCAAAGATATCGCCGAAAGGGCTGGCGTATCTGTAGGTACTGTCGATAGAGTTCTTCACGACCGCCCTAACGTCTCCAAACCTGCCCGCGAAAAAGTGGAACAGGCGCTCAAGGAGATGAACTATCAGCCTAACATGTATGCCAGTGCTCTGGCATACAACAAGTCATATACCTTCTACTTGCTACTTCCGGAGCATGAATCTGAGGCTTACTGGGAGGAGATAGAGGAAGGTGCACGCAAATGTGAGGAAAGCAAACGCGATTTTCACATCAACGTGAAGATCAACTTCTATGAGCGCTCCAACGAGGAATCTTTCATCGAACAGGGAAAGGCTATCATCGAAGAAAAGCCGGAGGGTGTCATCGTCGTGCCTTCATCTCTTGAAATTACCAGAGCATTTACCGACCAATTGCATGAGTTGAACATTCCGTTCATCTTGCTCGACTCCTACATGCCTGATCTCCGCCCACTTTCCTTCTTCGGACAGGATTCTTTCTGCAGTGGATTCTTCGCTGCCAAGATGCTCATGATGCTTGCTTTCAAAGAAAAGGAGATTATGCTGATGAGACAGACAAAGAACGGAATCGTGGTCAGCAAGCAGCAGGACAATCGCGAGGTAGGGTTCCGTCACTATATGCACGACCATTTCCCAAGCGTCAAGATCAATGTGCTCGACCTGCCACTCAATGGTTCCCGCGCTGAGTTCATGAAGATGCTGGAGAAATACTTTGCCACCAATCCGAATACGCACCATTGCATCACCCTGACCTCGAAAGCTCATATCGTGGGGGACTTCCTGCTGAAGACCAACCGCCGTGATGTTCAAATTATGGGATATGATATGGTGGAGAAGAATGCAAAATGTCTGAGAGAAGGAAGCATCTCCTTCCTTATCGCACAGCATGCCTACATGCAAGGATACAACTGTGTGGAGACGCTCTTCCGGGCACTCGTTCTCAAGAAAAAGGTAACACCGGTCAACTATATGCCTATCGAGTTGCTGATGAAGGAGAATATCGACTTCTACCGCCGAACGCAGTTGTAGGAAGATTCTGGGGATATTTTTAAATAAGAATAAATAGAATTTTATGTAATTATAAATAAAAAAAACAACTACAGATGAAACAATCAAGCTTTATCAAAATTAACCCTGCCGACTCGGTAGTGGTTTGCTTGTGCCCTATGAAGAAGGGCGAGACCATCGAAGTAGATGGTAAGTCTATCACCCTCTTGCAGGATACTCCTGCCGGACACAAAGTGCTCATCAATGATGCACCTGAAGGAAAGGACATCATCAAGTACGGTTACCCTATCGGTCATGCTAAGAAAAATCTGAAACAGGGTGAGTGGGTCAACGAGAATAACCTCAAGACCAACCTTGCCGGCACTTTGGAATATACTTACAATCCTGTAGATGAGCAGTTGAACATCGAGAAGGAAGACCGCACCTTCCTGGGCTACGTGCGCAAGAACGGTGAGGTTGGCGTAAGAAATGAAATCTGGGTAGTTCCTACCGTAGGCTGCGTGAATGGCGTAGCGGAAAAACTGGTTGAGCGACTCAAGGAGGAGACAAAATGCGAGGGCATTGATGCCATCCATGCTTGGCACCACAACTTCGGCTGCTCTCAGCTCTCTGGCGACCACGAGAATACCCGCAAGGTGCTCCGTGACATCTGCCTCCATCCAAACGCAGGTGCAGTACTCGTTCTTTCACTCGGATGTGAGAATAATCAGCCTGACGAGTTCATGGAGATGCTCGGCGACTATGACAAGGATCGCATCAAGTTGCTCGTAACCCAGAAGGTGGAAGGCGACGAACTGGAAGTGGGTATAGATATGCTCTGGCAGCTCTACGACAAGGCTAAAACTGACAAGCGTCAGGAAGTTCCTGTCAACAAGTTGCGCGTAGGTTTGAAGTGCGGTGGTTCTGACGGGTTCAGCGGTATTACTGCCAACCCATTGGTAGGTGAGTTCTCTGATTGGCTCGTTGCTCAGGGCGGTACTTCTATCCTTACTGAGGTACCAGAGATGTTCGGTGCAGAGACGATTCTCATGAACCGTTGTGAGAACAAGGAATTGTTCGATAAAACCGTTCACCTCATCAATGATTTCAAGGAATACTTCCTGAGTCATGGCGAACCTGTAGGTGAGAATCCTTCTCCTGGCAACAAGGCGGGCGGTATCTCTACATTGGAAGATAAGGCTCTCGGTTGTACACAGAAGTGCGGTCGTGCACCAGTTAGCGGTGTATTGCAGTATGGTGACCGTCTGGAGACAAATGGTTTGAACCTCCTTTCAGCACCAGGCAACGACCTTGTGGCAGCCACAGCCTTGGCATCAGCAGGATGTCAGTTGGTTCTCTTCACCACCGGTCGCGGTACCCCATTCGGCACCTTCGTACCAACCATGAAGATTTCTACCAACAGCACCTTGGCAAAGAACAAGCCAAACTGGATTGACTTCAATGCCGGCGAGCTCGTAGAGGGCACAGAGATGAAAGATCTCGTACGCAAGTTCATCGACAAGATTATCTCCGTAGCCAGTGGAGAGGAAGCTCGCAACGAGGAGAATGGTTATCGCGAGATTTCCATCTTCAAGAACGGAGTAACACTTTAAAGAAGTGAAGAACAAAGAGTGTAGAGAGAAGAATCCTACACTCTTACTAAATATAAGAAGAATGACTAATAAGAAAGGATTGTTGGCTTTATCGCCACTGATTTTATTGATAGCAATGATAGCCCTCTTTACGGGATATTCCGCAGAGGAAAGTCATAAGGATACGAGCCTGTCGCTCACCGTGGCATTCATGATTTCAAGCATCTATGCCGTAGCCATCTCGGGTGGTATGCCTATCAGAAAACGCATCGACACCTATAGTCGAGGGGCTGGAGCCAACAACCTCATGCTCATGCTATGGATATATGTGCTGGCTGGTGCATTCGCTGCATCGGCAAAGGCGATGGGAGCAGTAGATGCCACCGTCAACCTTGCCCTGAGCTTGTTGCCAGCCAGCATGATATTACCCGGTCTCTTCCTCGCTGCCTGCTTCATATCGCTCTCGATAGGCACCAGCGTGGGAACCATCGTAGCTCTCGTGCCCATCGCGGCAGGTCTCGCCCACTCTGTGGATGCTAACCTGGCACTGACCGTAGCCATCATCGTGGGTGGAGCCTACTTTGGCGACAACCTGTCTTTTATCTCTGATACAACGGTCGTAGCTACCCAGACACAAGGTTGCCAGATGAGTGACAAGTTCAGAGTAAATGCCCTCATCGTCATCCCTGCTGCCATCATCATCTTGATTATATATGGAATATTGGGCGCAGGAACTAAGGTACCAACCCATATCGATGCGGTACAATACATGAAGGTTCTACCTTATATAGTAGTACTCGTCACGGCTATCGCTGGCATGAATGTGATGGCAGTGCTGACATTGGGTTCCATTCTCTGCGGCATCATTGGCATCATCGACGGCGGTTACGACATTTTCGGATGGTTCTCTGCCATGGGCAATGGCGTGATAGGAATGGGAGAACTCATCATCATCGCTATGATGGCTGGAGGTATGCTTGAGATCATCCGTGAAAACGGAGGCATCGACTTCATCATCTCCAAGATTACAGCTCATGTAAACAGCAAAAGAGGTGCCGAACTGTCTATCGCTGCCCTCGTCTCAATGGTGAATATCTGTACTGCCAACAATACAGTGGCGATTCTTACCGTGGGAAATATCTCTAAGAAGATAGGTGACAAGTTTGGGGTAGATAACCGCAAAGCAGCAAGCATACTTGATACCTTCTCCTGTACCATACAGGGATTGATACCATACGGCGTGCAGATGCTCTTGGCAGCAGGACTTTCAGGACTCAGTCCGCTCGACATCATCCCTTACCTCTATTATCCAATGGCTATCGGCTTAGCAGCCCTGTTTGCCATTCTCTTCAGATATCCAAGAAGATTCAGTTAAAGAATAAATAGGAAATTCAGTTTCTGGGAGAAGGAAGAATGAAAAAGGAGGAATGAAAGAAAGGAATAAAGGAAGAAATGATTAAATGAACAAGGAGGAAGAATGAAAGAGAGGAAGGAAAATGGAAGGAAATAAAGATTTTTAAAAATAGGAATCACGATGGACTTTTTACAGAGAAATCTTTTCACGAAATTGCGCTCGGAAAACTTCGGCACAAAGGAGGAACTGGAGGCGATGACCACCTTCAAGAAAAAGAAGATTGCGCAGATGATGAAAAACCTGAACAACGTGCCTTCAGGTGAGGTGCTCATGCACAACAGTTTTCTCAACAGACGCTTGACCAAGATTCAGAAAGAGGAACCGCACGTCATTGATACGTCCATGGAAACAATCTATCTGCTCCGACTGATTGTGAGCAATGCCAATGCCATGCTTTCCGGCGGCATCAGCATCAGGGGCATCATCCAACTGGGACTCTATCTTCGTACCCGGGGCGACAAGGTGGATTTCGTAAAACTCGACAATTGGCTCATCAAACTGCATCTGCAGAGAATGGCTCAACTGGAAGGAAGCGTGCTCATCACCTTCTTCAACTTTGAACAGGATGAAATCCCATTTGTCAAGTTGGTAGAGAGAGGAGCCTATAAATTGACCCTTCGCTCACTATACTACAACATCAAGGACATGGAAGACATCAAGTTCCAGCAATCACAGGTAGGATTCGTGCATACTACAGGCGGTTCCATGCGCAAGAACCTGCGCCGAAGTATGAGATTCTTCGGATATGCACCAATAGAATCTGCCAGCAACTTCTTCAACGGTTTCTTTAGATCACTCTCTGAAATCGAAGAATAAAATATAAAATTAATATAAAAAAAGCGCACGCCTGACTCATATATCAGACGTTTTTCGTAACTTTGCACTCATGAAGCGTATTTTTATAGTAATCATAGCAATAATCATGTCCCTCAGCATCCAGGCGCAAGTGCAATGCGAGGATACCTGTCAGCATGTACATGGCATCGACCTGAGCCACTATCAGGGCAATGTGTTCTGGGAAACTGTAGGTGATAACTCCAAAATGGCTTACGTATATCTCAAAGCCACGGAAGGAGCAACCAACGTGGACAGCAAATATAAACAAAACATAGATCTGGCTCACAGATATGGACTGAAAGTTGGTTCATATCATTTCTATCGTGCCCGCATTCCACAGCAGACTCAGTTGAAAAACTTCATGGCACAATGCCGACCTGGCGATCAGGATCTGCTGCCGATGATAGACGTGGAAACCAAGAGTAACCTGCCTACAAAGGAATTCTGTGACTCGCTCTTCAAGTTCCTGCATCTCGTGGAGAAAGCCTACAAGCAGAAACCGCTCGTCTATACAGGTGCCAACTTCTACGACAACTACCTGCTCGGCAAGCTCAACAGCTACAAGATCATGATAGCCCAATACACCAAGCGAGAGCCTGTGCTCCGTGATGGCAGGGATATTGAGATGTGGCAATATACCGGAAAGGGACGACTCAACGGTGTAAACGGCTATGTAGATAAAAGCCGATTTATGGGAAAACATAAGTTGAGAGAAATCAGATTCCGACACCGATAAAGGGGAATCAGAATCCGATAACGAGAAAGCAAGAATTATTTAGTAATATATAATATTTAGAAATAAAATGGCAATTATAAAATGTCCAGAGTGCGGACATCAAATCAGTGACAAAGCACCCATTTGCCCAAGTTGCGGCGTAGAAATAGCAGGCAAGGTTATCAAATGCCCTAACTGCGGAGAGGTTTACTTCAAGGTTCAGGAGATGTGTCCTAACTGCCATCGACCTACTTATCAGGCTCAGGTACCACCCGTTACAGACCCAAAGCCTGTAACTCCACCTGCACCTCCTGTACCACCGACAACTCCTGCGGCACCAGCTTCACCGGTTTCTCCTAATCCATCAGCAACTCCAACTGCTCCGGTAACTCCTCGCCCTACAGCACAGGGATCCAAGCAAAATGCAGAGGGAAAGGAACAGCCAAAAAAGAAGAAGCCAGGTCTGGTCTTCATCATATCAGCCATCTTCTCTATTCTGGTATGCGGCATTTTCTATTATTTCTACGACAGTGCCAACAAGAACAAGGAACAGGAGGCTTACGAATATGCAATGCAGAGCTCTGACCCGATGGTACTCAAAAGTTACCTGGATACATACAAGGATGCAGATGAGGCTCACCGCGATTCTATCACTGCACATCTCAACATGCTGCAACAGGTAGATCAGGACTGGACCAATGCCCTCGTCAGTGATTCCAAAGAAGCGCTGGAAGCATACCTGCAGAAATATCCAAACACACCGCATAAGAACGAGATTTGGAACAAGATAGACTCCATTGACTGGCAGTTAGCCCAGAGAGACAACTCAGTGGATGCTTATCAGGCATACTTGGATGCACATGCCGACGGTGCTCATATCGAAGAGGCTGAGATTGCCATGAAGAAAATCAAGAGCAGTGAGGTACAGCCAGAAGAGAAGCAGATGATAAGCGGTCTCTTCCGACAGTTCTTCCAGAGCATCAACTCTCGCAATGAGGATGGTCTGACTGCGACTTGCGAGGATATCCTCTCTTCGCTGCTCGGCAAGGCTTCTGCCACCAAGTCAGATGTGGCTACTTTCATGCACAAACTCTACAAGGAAGATGTGAGCAATATGAACTGGCACCTCAACAACGACTACCAGATCAAGAAACGCGAGGTAGGCGATCAGGAATATGAATTCCAGGTACAGTTCTCTGCCCGTCAGGACATCGACAAGACCGATGGCAGCAAAGTAGAGAACAAATTCAAGATCAACGCTACCGTTTCGCCAGACGGAAAGGTTTCTGCCTTCAACATGGCGAAGGTTACCGCAGAATAATTTTCAGGTATGAAAGGTAAGAAGATAACAGATTAATCTCAAAAACAAAAAAACTCCGATGTGATTGATATCCATCGGAGTTTTACTTTTTTAGACGAAACGCTTAATTAGCTTTTTCGCTTATTTTCGATACATTGCTTATTTCGCTTCCTTCATTTCTTTCAGCAATTCCTTCTGACGCTCGGTGAGTCCCGTAGGAAGTTTCACATTATAGGTGATAATCAGATCACCGAATGTGCCGTCGCCTCGGTCATAACCCTTGCCACGAACACGAACCTTCGTACCATTCTGCGTCTCTGGTTTGATCTTCAGTTTAATCTTCGAGCCATTACTCAGTTTCACGATACCTTCACCACCCAACAAGGCTGTGTACATATCGATATTCACGTTCATGTTCATCTCACCAGTACTCTGACGGGCATTACCACCACATCCGCCGTTGCAACCACCAGCACCGAAATCAGCCCCAGCGTTTCCGCCAAAACCACCGAAACCGCCAAAGCCTCCAGCGCTACGGCCACGACCACGACCACCGAAAAGATTTTCGAAGAAGCTGCTGAAACCACTGCCTCCCGAACCGAAATTACTGAAATCGAAGCCCTCAAACGGATTGCCGCCACCAGCACCACCGCCGCCGAAGCCTCCAAATCCACCGCCAGCCTGTTCATAAGCCTGCGCATTCTTCCACTGTTCGCCATACTGATCATATTTGGCGCGCTTATCTGGATCGGAGATGACATCATAGGCTTCATTCAAAGCCTGGAATTTTGCCTTCGCCTTCGGATCGTTAGGATGCAAGTCGGGATGGAACTGCTTTGCGCGTTTACGATAAGCAGCTCTGACATCCTTCTGAGGGATATTCTTATCCACACCGAGAATCTTATAATAATCTACAAATGCCATAATTACAATTCCTCCATTTTTAAAGTTTTTAGCAATTATCCTACAAAAAGTATGCCGTATTCATTTCTTTTTTGTAATTTTGCATCCAAATGGGAATTTTTCATGTGGACTGACAGAAATGATGACCCATCTGTCAGAAACAGTGACATACCCATTCACTGATACTTGATTTACAGAAATTAATAAATTCTTTCAGTTATGAAACAATTAATGGCTGCGCTACTGATGGCGCTAACTCTTAATCCAAATGCAATCATGGCTAAACAAAGAACTGTCAAGCTAAAAGTAATAGAAACCAGTGACGTACACGGTTCCTTCTTCCCTTACGATTTCATCAACCGCAAGCCGAAGGCTGGTTCGCTCGCTCGTGTTTCTTCATACGTGGATTCTCTCCGCCAAACCTACAAGGATAATCTCATCCTGCTGGAAAACGGAGATATCCTGCAGGGACAACCTACCTGCTATTATTACAACTACATCGCTACAAAGGAAAGAAACGTGGCAGCAGATGTGGTAAACTACTTAAAGTATGACGCACAAACCTTTGGTAATCACGACGTTGAGACCGGTCATGCGGTTTACGACAAATGGATCAAGGAGCTCAACTGTCCTGTGATCGGTGCCAACATCATCGACACCAAGACCCAGGCTCCTTACGTGAAACCTTATATCATCCTCAACCGCGAGGGTGTGAAGATTGCCGTCCTTGGCATGATTACTCCTGCCATCCCTAACTGGTTGGCAGAAAACCTCTGGAGCGGTCTCCGCTTTGAGAACATGCTGACTTCTGCCAAGTACTGGATGAAGCAGTTGCAGGAGAAGGAAGACCCGGATGTTGTGATCGGTCTCTTCCATAGCGGTTGGGACGGCGGCATCAAGACCGAGGAATACGAGGAAGATGCAGCACAGAAGGTGGCACAGGAGGTTCCGGGATTCGACCTGGTGCTCTTCGGACATGACCATACCCGCCATTGCAAGACCATCACCAATAATGAGGGCAAGCAGGTGGTTTGTCTCGATCCTGCCAACAATGCCATCAGCGTGGCAGATGCAGAAATCACCATCACCATCGATGAACATACCATCAACAACAAGACGGCGCATATCCTGCAGAACAAGCAGGTGCATGGCAAGATAGCAGACGTGACAGACTGTCCTATCGATGAGAAATTCATGGCAGCCTTCAAGCCTCAGATGGAAGCGGTAGATAAGTATGTCAACAAGGAAATCGGAACTTTCAAGAATACCATCTACAGTCGAGAGGCATTCTTCGGCGACTGCGCTTTCAATGATTTCATCCTCAACCTGATGCTCCAGATCACCAAGGCAGACATCGCTTTCAATGCTCCGCTGCAGATGAATGCTGTCATTGAGGAGGGACCTATCCGTGTCAGCGATATGTTCAATCTCTATAAATATGAGAACGGACTCTATACCATGCGCCTCACCGGTGAAGAGATACGCAAGCATCTGGAAATGAGCTACGACCTCTGGGTTAACACCATGAAGAGTCCTGACGACCATCTCCTGCTGCTGGACGAAAAGACTTTCGGCGACCAGCAACGACTCGGTTTCAAGAACTTCTCTTTCAATTTCGACAGTGCTGCGGGCATCGACTACGAGGTGGATGTCACCAAGCCTGACGGAGAGAAGGTGAAGATCCTGCGCATGAGTAACGGACAACCTTTCGATGAGAAGAAATTCTACAATGTGGCAGTGAACAGTTATCGCGGCAATGGCGGTGGTGAACTCCTGACCAAGGGTGCTGGCATTCCAAAGGAAGAACTGGAGAAGCGCATCGTATATCGCAGTGAGAAAGACCAGCGTTTCTATCTCATGGAGGAGATTTCACGTATGGGCGAAATTGAGGCAAAGGCTAACGGCAACTGGAAATTTATGCCAGAGAATTGGGTGAAGCCTGCCGCAGAAAGAGACTATCAACTTTTATTCGGTAAGAAAAAATGAAATATTGGTTTATATTCTGCAAGACGGATATCGTCTTGGAAAAGAGAGAAGACGGAACCTACACGATTCCATGCAGTGAGGAGTGCCCGATAGAGACGAAGCCCTGGACACATATCCTCAACATTACTCCGATGGAGGATGGTACGGAGGTGAAAACGTTCACTATTCCTGAACCTATCACAGACAATCCGAAATACGAGATGTGCGGGCTCCGTCCCAGTTTCTACAAGCTCTCTCCGGCACTCTACCAGAAGGCTGGCAAGTGTCAGGAATTGAACTACTGGGACCAGAATACCCACTTCTGCGGTGTCTGCGGTGCACCTATGGAGATGGCGACAGACATCAGTAAGAAATGTACCAACTGCGGCAAACAGGTTTGGCCTTCCCTCGCCACAGCCATCATCGTACTCATCCACAAGGGCGATGAGGTGCTTCTTGTTCATGCCCGCAACTTCAAGGGTAATTTCGACAGTCTCGTAGCAGGATTCGTTGAAACTGGTGAGAGTCTGGAGGAAGCCGTTCACCGTGAGGTGATGGAGGAAACCGGACTCACCATTACCAATATCAAATACTTCGGTTCCCAGCCGTGGCCTTATCCGAGCGGACTGATGATTGGTTTTACAGCCGATTACGCAGATGGGGAGATTCATCTTCAGAAAGAAGAACTCTCCCGCGGAAGATGGTTTAGGAAGGACAACCTCCCTACCCTCCCCGAGAAACTTTCCATCGCCAGAAAGCTCATTGATGCCTGGTTGGAGGAAAAATAATTCATTAACGGTAAAACATGTAGGTGTATGTCAACGAATAAAGATAAACTCTGGAATGCAAACTATGTGAAGGTGATGACAACCAATTTCCTGTTGTACTTTGCCTTCTACCTTCTTACTCCCCTGCTCCCACTCTATCTGAGCGAGACTTTCGGAGCAACGAAGGATACCATTGGAATCGTACTGAGCGGCTATACCGTGGCAGCTCTCATCATCCGACCATTCAGTGGATATGTAGTCGATAGTTTCTCCCGAAAAAAGGTGCTCATGTTCTGTTTGTCGGGCTTTGCCATCTTCTTTGCCGGTTATATCGCCGCTGGCACCATCCTCATGTTTGCCATTTGCCGTACCCTTCATGGCGGTCCTTTCGGTGCAGTCACGGTAGCCAACAGTACCTGTGCCATCGATGTACTCCCTTCGAGCCGCCGCAATGAAGGTATCGGTCTCTATGGATTGAGCAATAACTTCGCCATGGCTATTGCTCCATCCATAGGAATTTATCTCCACGATTTCGTGGGGAGCTACATGGTTCTTTTCTGGATAGCCTTTTTGGTGGCTTTAGCCTCAGTGGTCATCGCAGGAACCATCCGCTTGCCCGAAAAGGAAATTATCAAAAACAAGGAGAAACTCTCTTTCGACCGTTTCTTCCTGACCCGTGCCTGGTTGCTCGCCATCAATATCGCCATGTTTGGTTTCTGTTGGGGAGTACTCAGCAACTACCTTGCCATCTACAGCAAGGAGGAATTGGGCATTACGGGAGGAACCGGCACCTATTTTGCCATTCTTTCCATCGGTCTCTTCACCTCCCGTCTGCAAGGTCGTAAGGCATTGAGCCAAGGCAAGTTAACTCAGAATGCAGCCGAAGGTATGTGTATCTCTCTTGTGGGATTTCTTCTCTTCGTAAGCGTTCATCATCCGATAGCTTATTATCTCTCTGCTGCCCTCATCGGACTGGGCAATGGACACCTCTACCCTGCTTTCCTCAACATGTTTATCAATGTAGCCCGCCATGACCAGCGAGGTACTGCCAACAGTAGTATTCTTACCGGTTGGGATTTAGGCTTCGGTATCGGTTGTCTTTTAGGAGGCGTCGTGGCAGAACATTTCAGTTACAATACAACTTTCTGGATGGTAGCGATAGAAAATGCTGCCAGTGTTGCCCTTTTTTTCCTCGCTTCCAAAAAATTCTTTGAGAAAAGAAGAATGGAATAGAAAACCGAAATTTTAGAAAAAATATAAATATAATTCAAAATTAATTCAAGTTTCGCAAATTCAGAAGTTAAAGGCGTTATCACTCCCTATGGTCGCTGAAGAGTTAAGACAATAGTCTTTTTGACGTAGTTTTTTAAGCAACAAGACATACGTCTTAACTTTCTTAACTCCTTTAACTTCCTTATATACGAAAGTTCAGTGACTTTATATATTCCTTCAAAAATATGATTAACAATTTGGGATAAAATCTAGAAGGAATAAATTAAAAGTGAGTACAGAGATAAAAAATCGCTTCTTTCGAGTTTTTTCGAAAGAAGCGATTTTTTGTTATCATTTAAACGATTTTTTATCCTTTAGATGTGGCATCATTTAGAATGGAAGATCGTCTGCACTACCACCAGCATTGGCATCAGCAGCAGGAGCTGCATTCTGAGCTGGAGGGAATGGAGCTGTAGCACCACCAGCAGGAGCAGCAGGAGCACCCATTGGAGGGAATGGAGCTGCACCAGGCTGAACACCACCCATCATGCCAACAGCATTAGGATCTACCTTTACTACATTCCAGGCACGTACATTGTTAAACCAACGACCATTATATTCGTGAGCATCAATATCGAATGAAACATTAATCTCCTCACCACTCTGTATGTTGAACTGAGCCAGACGGTCAGCACCAAATACGTCAAACACTAATTTCTTAGGATATTGCTCGTGAGTCTCGATGACAAACGACTGCGACTTCCACTCGCCTCTTGCAGAGACACCGCTTCTTTCAGGCAAAACGGCAATGACCTTTCCTTGTAATTCCATATATTTCTCGATTAATATTTTGTTTTAAAAACGAAGAAAGTTACCTTTCAGTTTGCGAAATTACTAAAAATAGTTCAAAAACTAAAACATTTCTCTGTTTTTTTTGCCTATAACCGATATTTTTTGTATTTTTGTGCTCATATTACAGCTTTTAGGAAACAACAAGTTGCCTACTGGCTCGTCATATAACAGAAACAATAGAGTAATAACAACAATATCAGTAACAGATAATATTAAAAATACAAAATACTCATGAGATTTACATTATCCAGTACTGCGTTGAGCAATCAGCTCAACATGCTTGCCAAGGTCATCGGTGGAAAGAACTCTCTGCCTATCCTTGACTGTTTCTTATTCCAAGTAGCCGGAGGCGAGATGACCATCACAGCCAGCGACAGTGACAATATTCTCAAGACTACCATCGAACTCACAGAGTGCGACGGTGAAGGAGAATTCTGTATCCCTAACAAGGTTATCCTCGAATCTCTCAAGGAACTCCCTGAGCAGCCACTCGATTTCGATATCGATACTGAGGGCACCTTGGCTATCAAGATCTTATACCAGAATGGTCTCTATAACTTTACAGCGCAAAGTGCTGATGAATATCCTCGCACACAGAGCGTTAACGATGCTGCACATACCGTAGCCATCGACGCAGCTGTGCTCATCGACAATATCACCCGTACCCTCTTTGCTACTGCCAACGACCAGTTGCGCCCTGTGATGAATGGTATCTACTTCGATTTGACACCTGAATCACTCAACATCGTAGCCAGTGACGGACATAAGTTGGTACGCAACAAGAACTTCACTATCAAGAGCGATACTCCTGCTGCTTTCGATCTTCCTAAGAAGCCAGCTACACTCCTGAAGAACATCCTCTCACGCGAAGAAGGTGACGTAACCATCAAGTTTGATGAGAAGAGTGCAGAAATTCTCTTTACAGACGGCAGTTTGAGATGTATTCTCTACGAGGGAAAATACCCAAGCTACAACTCTGTGATTCCAAACAACCCTAACGAGGTGACTGTAGATCGCCGTGCCCTGATCAGTGCCTTGCGCCGTGTCATGCCATTCGCCAGCGAAAGCAGCCAGTTGGTTCGCCTCAAGATAGACAACAACCACATGGAGGTTTCATCAGAGGATGTAGATTTCGCTACATCAGCCAAGGAACAGCTCGTATGCGAGTCAAACAATACCAACATGAGCATCGGGTTCAAGGGCTGCAGCTTGCAGGAGATTCTCAACAACCTCAGTAGCGAGCAGGTGATTATCCAACTTGCAGACCCAAGTCGTGCCGGTATCATCGTTCCAGCCGAACAGCCTGAAAACGAAGATGTCCTCATGCTGCTCATGCCTATGTTGCTCAACGACTAATCACGCAGAGAAAGGAAAAGAAAGAAAATGAAACTGAATCTTAAGAAACCATTGATCATCTTTGATTTGGAGACTACGGGTCTCGACTTCATCAAAGACCGTATCATACAGATGTCATATATTAAGGTCAGTCCAGACGGCACGGAGGTTCGAAAGAACCTCTTTGTCAATCCGGGAAGACCAATTCCACAAGAGGTGGTAGAACTGACTGGTATCAGCGATGAGGACGTGAAAGACGCGCCTACCTTCAAGCAGTTGGCTGCCACACTTGAACAGGAATTTACCGGTTGCGACTTTGCCGGTTACAACTCCAACCATTTCGATGTTCCTATGCTCGCAGAAGAGTTCCTCCGTGCAGGCATCGACTTCGACTTCAACAAGTGCCGCCTCATCGACGCACAGACCATCTTCATGAAGATGGAGCGACGCAACTTAGCTGCAGCCTATAAGTTCTATTGCGGCAGAAAGATGGAGGAAGACTTCGAGGCTCACCGTGCCGACCAGGATACAGAGGCTACCTACCGTGTACTCATGGGTGAATTGGACAGATATGCTCCAGGCGTACAGGAAGAACCGGACCGTGTACTCAACAATGACATGGATGAACTCGCTGCATTCTCTAAGCAGAAAGACAACGTAGATTTCGCCGGACGCATCATCTGGAAAGAAGTAGTGGATGCCAACGGAAAAGCAGTGCTCGACGAGAAAGGTGAACCACTCAAGCACGAGGTGTTCAACTTCGGTAAGTACAAAGGTTGGGATGTGGCAGAAATCCTTTCCAAGGACCCAGGCTATTACACCTGGATATTAGGAAGTGAATTTACCTACAACACCAAGCAGGTACTCACCCGCATCCGTCTCCGTGAGTACAACAAACGAATGGGAAAGTAATTTCTTCTAATCACAGATTATGTTAAAAGGAAAGAAAATCGTATTGGGCATCACAGGCTCGATTGCAGCCTATAAAGCATGCCTGATTATACGAGGATTCATCAAGCGGGGCGCTGAGGTTCAGGTGGTCATCACTCCTGCCGGAAAGGAGTTTATTACCCCTATCACCCTCTCTGCCCTCACTCATAAACCCGTGGTAAGCGAGTTCTTCTCTCAGCGCGACGGCACCTGGAACTCTCATGTAGATCTCGGTCTCTGGGCGGACGCAATGGTCATCGCTCCTTGTACGGCTTCTACCATGGGAAAGATGGCAAACGGTATCGCAGACAATATGCTGATTACCACCTATCTCTCCATGAAGGCTCCTGTATTCCTGGCTCCAGCCATGGATCTCGATATGTATAAGCATCCTTCTACGCAAGCCAATATGGCAAGACTGAAGGAATACGGCAATATCATCATCGAACCGGCTTCGGGATTCCTTGCCAGCGGATTGGAGGGCAAAGGACGTATGGAAGAACCGGAGGTCATCGTGGATTACATCGACCAGTATTTCGACCTGCTGGACGGAATGAAGGATGGAAACAAGGAAGGCATGAAGGACTGTGTCAAGGGAAAGGATCTGATGGGGAAACGTATCCTTATCACAGCCGGACCTACCTATGAGAAGATAGATCCTGTGCGCTTTATCGGCAACTATTCTTCCGGCAAAATGGGATTTGCCTTGGCTGAGGAATGCCGACAGAGAGGAGCTGACGTAACCCTCGTTGCCGGACCAGTATCACTCTCCTGTCATGAGGATATCCACCGCACCGACGTGGAGAGCTGTGAGGAGATGTATCAGGCTGCCACGAAGGCTTTTGAAGGAAAGACCGATGGAAGCTCAACGGGCAGAAAGATGGATGCAGCTATTCTTTGTGCCGCAGTGGCTGATTTCAAACCAGCTGAGGTGGCAGACAGGAAGATCAAGCGCGAAAAGGACGACCTGCTCCTTCGCCTGGAACCCACCCACGACATCGCTGCCGCATTGGGACAGATGAAACAGGAAGACCAGCACATCGTAGCCTTCGCACTGGAAACCAATGATGAGGAAACGAATGCAGAGAAGAAGCGCATCAAGAAAAACGCAGACTTCATCGTGCTCAATTCCACCCGCAACCCAGGCACCACCTTCCGGACAGACGAAAATCAAATCACGATTATTTCTGAAAAGGGTAAGATAGAATATGAGAAAAAGCCAAAGACAGAAGTGGCTGCCGACATCATCGATGAATTGGCTAAGCTCTTCTAATATGAAAGGCTTCTGCCTTCAGATACTGATGATAGGATGCACCCTGCTGGTTAGTGGTGCATCCTATATTCATGCGCAGGAACTGCAAGCGAAGATTACCATCAACCATGCCCAGATTTCGGGCACGGACAACGCTGTTTTCGACAACCTGAAGCAGACGCTGGAGAGATTCGTCAACGAGCGACAATGGACGCATCTGCAATTTCAGAAGAATGAGCGCATCAACTGCAACTTCAATCTGACGGTGAGCAAGTATGACAAGAGCCAAGATCTCTTTACCTGCAAGGCACTTATACAGGCCAACCGCCCCGTCTATAACTCCGCCTACACCACTACTATATATAATAATGTGGACGAGAACTTCATCTTCAAGTTTGCAGAGTTCGACCAGATTGAGTTCAATGAGGAAACCCTCGACAACCAGTTGACTGCCCTCTTCGCCTACTACGCTTATCTCATCATCGGTCTGGATCTCGACACCTTCTCCCCGATGGGAGGAGAAGACATCCTGCAGCGCTGCATGAACCTCACCAACAATGCACAGAACCTCGACTTCCCGGGATGGAAAGCTTTCGACAACAACCGAAACCGCTATGCCATCATCGCCGATTATCTGGACGGAGGTATGAAACCATTCCGCCAACTCCAATACGATTATTACAGAAAGGGACTTGACGAGATGGCAAACAATGCAGAACGAGGACGTACAGAAATCACGACCACTCTGGAGGAGAACCTGAAGAAGGCAAGGGAAAACAAGCCGCTCAGTCTCCTGCCACAGATATGGACGGACTACAAAAAAGACGAGCTCGCCAATATCTACAAGGGAAAAGGAACTCAAAAAGAGAAGGAAAGCATCTATGATCTACTCTTCTCCATCAATCCTACACAGAACAATTCGTGGGACAAAATCAAGCAATAATTATGCTCAAACAATTATATATCAAGAATTTCACGCTCATCGACGAACTCAACATCCAGATGCACCCAGGCTTCTCAGTCATCACGGGTGAAACGGGTGCAGGAAAGAGTATCATCCTCGGAGCCATCGGCCTGTTGTTAGGCAACCGCGCTGACAGCAAGTCTATCAAGGCTGGCAGAGATCGTTGCGTCATCGAGGCACACTTTGATCTGTCTAAATATGACATGCAACAGTTCTTCACCGACAATGACATCGATGAAGATTTGTCGGATACCATCATCCGCCGTGAGTTGACGGCAGCAGGGAAAAGCCGTGCTTTCATCAATGACACACCGGTATCGCTGACCAAGATGAGGGAACTGGGGGAACAACTCGTCGATATACATTCGCAGCACCAGAATCTCCTGTTGCAGAAGGAAGACTTCCAGCTCAATGTGGTGGATATCATCGCACAAGACGAAAAACAGCGGAAGAATTATGAGGCTGCATACAATCAATATAAACAAGCCAACCAGAAACTGAACGCTCTGAAGGCTGAAATCGAAAAGAACAGGGAAAACGAGGACTTTCTCCGATTCCAATTTAAGGAACTCGATGAGGCACAACTGCAGAACGGAGAACAGGAAGAACTGGAACAGGAATACGAGATGCTCAGTCATTCCGAAGACATCAAGACGGCACTCTATCAGGCAGACAACCATCTGTCGGGAGATGACGGCAATATCATCGAAAGACTGAAACAGGCATCCGAGCAACTCGCCAATATCAAGGATGTTTATCCTGAAGTAACCGAACTGTTGGAGCGCATCGATTCCAGTTATATCGAACTGAAAGATATTGCCCAGGAAATCAATGGTCTGACCGATCATGTAGAATTTGACCCAGCCCGTCTGGAGACCATCAATGAACGACTGGACAAACTCAACTCACTGCAGCAGAAATTCCACGTCAGAGACTTGGGAGAACTGATAGAAACCTACCATCAGCTCAAGGAACAGCTTTCACACATCGACCATAGCGACGAAGATGTGGAAGCCTTGGAACAGGAAGTGATCCAATTGTTAGAGAAAGCACAGAAACAGGCAAAGGAATTGACCGCTATCCGTACGAAGGCTGCCAAAAAAGTAGAGGAGGAAATGAAGCAGCGCCTCATCCCGTTGGGCATTCCAAACGTAAGATTCAGCATCAGTCTGACAGAGAAACCGCTCAGCCACGATGGTGGAGATAAGGTAAGTTTCCTCTTCAGTGCCAACAAGAGCACCCCACTCCAACCTGTTACCCAGGTAGCATCAGGAGGAGAGATTGCCCGTGTAATGCTCTCGCTGAAGGCTATGATCAGCGGAGCCGTGAAACTCCCAACCATCATCTTTGATGAGATAGATACCGGAGTAAGCGGCAAGATTGCAGAGAAGATGGCACAGATCATGGTAGAGATGGGCAACCACGAACGACAGGTTCTTTCCATTACCCACTTGCCACAGATAGCAGCCATGGGCAGTCACCACTACAAGGTGAGCAAGGAAGAAACCGATGAAGGAACCATCAGTCGCATGACAGAACTATCACAGCAGGAACGTGTGCAGGAAATCGCCCAGATGCTCAGTGGAAGTGATGTCAGTGAGGCGGCACTCGCTAATGCCAAGGAATTATTAAGAATATGAAAAGAATATATATAACAATGATAGGATGGATGGTCGGAGCATCATCCCTCCTTGCACAGCCAGGTTCTGTGCAGAAGGTAGCCAAGAGTGTATTCTCACTCACCACCTTCAATAAAGATGGAGGCATCATCGCTTCTACCCAGGGCGTCTTTATCGACAACAAGGGCACTGCCATCAGTACCTTCAAGCCATTTATCGGCGCTACCAAGGCAACCGTAGTAGATGCCAATGGCAAATCGATGGAAGTTGATGCCATCATGGGTGCTGACGAATTGTATGATATGGCTAAATTCAGAGTCATCGGCAATACCAATGCTGCACCGATTGCAAGCAAGGCTTCAGAAGCTGGCAACAAGGTATGGCTGGTTCCTTACTCAATCAAAAAGCCACAATACCAGCAAGAGGATATCAGTAGCGTAGAGCAGTTTAACACCTCCTACAACTACTATATTTTCAGCAATACCATGCCAGAGAATGCTATCGGTTGTCCATTTGTCAATAAAGACGGACAAGTAATCGGACTCATGCACTCCAATGGTACCGTTACGGCCATCGATGCTAACTATGCCAAACAACTGCATGTAACCGGTCTCTCCACCCTGGACGCAGCCCTTCGAGAAAGCGGCATCCGCACCGCCTTGCCTGACAAGGAGGAAGATGCCATCACGATGATGACGCTGAGCAAGGGACAGAAATCGGCTGATGACAACATGAAATATGCAGACGAGTTTATCAGAAAGTTCCCTACATCCTCATTCGGTTATAAGGAAAAGGCAGCCTTGTTGGTCAACAAACAGCAATTTGAAGAGGCAGAGAAAGTGATGCAGGAAAGCATCAAGAAATGCAGTAAGAAAAATGAGGCTCACGGCGATTTCGCTGACCTTATCTATCAGAAAGTAGCATACGTAGGCGATTCTATCTACCCTGCTTGGAATGCAGACAAGGCATTACAGGAAGCACAGAAAGCATATAGTATCAAGGCTGAGCCGCTTTACAAGCATCAGGAAGGTAAAATCAACTACCTGAAAAAGGACTATCAGAAGGCATACGACCTGTTTATGGAACTGACCAAGACACCGATGAACAGTGGCGAGATATGGTATGAGGCTGCTCAAGCTAAGAGTCAGCTGAAAGCACCATACGATGAGTTGAAAGTACTTCTGGACAGTGCCGTATCAGTAGGAGTACGCACCAAGATGGCAGCCCCTTATTATCTGGCACGTGCCAATTTCCTCGATGCCCAGGGCAAGACCAGAGAAGCATTGGCAGACTATAATATGTATGACAGCATAGCTCGGCCGATAGCCCCTACCTTCTTCTATGCCCGATACAAATGCGAGATGAAGTTGCGCCAGTGGCAGCAGGCATTGTTGGACATCGCCCGCACCTGTTATCTCAATCCGAATGAGCCAACCTATTTTGCAGAATGGGCAAGTCTCGACCTCCGTGTGAAGAGATATGATGAGGGAATCAGCGCTGCAGAAGCCTGCATCAGACTGGCACCGGAATATGCAGACGGTTATCTTCTCCTCGGTATTCTGCAAGCAGAGAAAGGCAAGAAAGAGGAAGCCAAAGGCAATCTTCTGAAAGCCAAGGAACTGGGAGATACCAGAGCAGATGAATATCTAAAGAAATACAAATTGAATTAAAGTTTAAGTTTCATTTATAGTAGGCGTACAGTTCTCGTAAAGAGAACGTGCGCCTTTTTTATTCCCCAAACTTTTTTAATCAAAATATTGTGAATACTCCTTCTTCACATCGAAACAAGGAGAGACTTTAACGGAAAAGAACAGAAAAAGAGGCTCATCAGGAACTCCTGACAAACCTCTTTTCTATGATTTTTGTGATTCCGTTGGGGTTCGAACCCAAGACCCACAGCTTAGAAGGCTGTTGCTCTAATCCAACTGAGCTACGGAACCATCAATTAATCATTTGCAATTTCTAAACTTGCGAGTGCAAAGGTACAACTTTTTATTGAAACAGCCAAATATTTTTGCAAATATTTGGCTGTTTATGCTTATTTAGAAGCAAACGACCCCGTCTAAAAAGAAAACAGAGGGATATTTACTGCGTTTCTGCACCAGATGAACGGTGCGCAACATTTACTTACTGAACAACTCGTCGAGCAATGTATAGAATGCAGGATCCTCACCTACGATGGTCTTCACAATCTTACCCTCTGGAGAAAGTACAATCTTGGTAGGGAAACCCTGGATGGCATACTTGTCGCAAACATTCTCAGCACCATTACGTGGATTATAAACATGCTTCCATGGCAACTCGTGCTTCTTCACAGCATCCTTCCACTTCTGCTCGGTATCATTGCAATCAATACCTACAATCTCAAACTTACCTGCATACTTGGTATAGTACTCTTTCATCTGAGGCATACCCTTGATGCACCAACCGCACCATGATCCCCAAAAATCAAGAACTACATACTTGCCACGCAAGCTGGAAAGGGTGAAGTCGTTGCCCTCAATATCCTTTAAGGTGAAATCAGGAGCCTCAACACCGGCTGCCTGCACTTTCTTTGCCTTCTCCTCTGCCTCCATCTGAGCCTTTGCCTGATCCAACATTGGCTGATAGAATGCCTTCATACGACCGTTACGAACTGACTCTGAAAGCATATTGACTACCTTCTGCATGACGTCATACTCCTGGAACTGAGGAACGAGTGCTGCAGTTGCCTCCTCGTTGGCATGCTGGGAAATGTAATTCATTATCTTCTCATTGCGTGCCTTCTCGAGTTCCATAGCCTTCTCCTGATATTCCTTACGGAGGGCATTCTGATCGCCACCATTCTTCATACGGTCGTCAATAGACTTACGCAACTCTGTGAAAGGCTTCTCTGCCTCTTCCAGCATCAGATCCACAGAATGGTACTGCCTATAGAAATTGCTACCAGAGATATCGTAACGGGTGAGAATATCACCTACGAGCTCTGCCTTCTCACCTGGCACTGCTACGATGCGAGCCATCTTGTACTCAGTGTTGCGGAAGGTACCTGGAGTAGCGAAGATGATAGACATTGGCTTGTCCAAAGTGATGGTATAAGTGAACTTATCCTTCTTTACCAAGATGGTATCGTTCTTCACACCTCTGTTCTTAAAGACAATCACGGTATCACCGAAGTTCTTCATGTTGGCCTTCAACGTGAAAGTGCCGCTCTGTGCCATCGCTGCAGTTGCAGAAAGCAAAAGAGCTGCACTCAAAATCAAATTCTTTTTCATTTTGTTGTTATTTTATTATTTACTAATTTTTATCTTATACACGTTGCTATCAGGCTTCATATACGGTTGTGTCCTCGATACCTGCCTCGGCAAGCGCTTCCTTGCGTTCTACGCATGTGCCGCATTTACCGCAATGGATTTCGCCGCCCTTGTAGCAGCTCCAGGTCTCAGCATAGTCGATTCCCAACTTCTTGCCGATACGTGCAATATCTGCCTTGGTGATATTGGTATAAGGAGCACTCACCTGCACATCCACGAAAGTTCCTGCCTGTGCCGCCTTGTCGATGGCATCAATGAACTCAGGACGACAGTCGGGATAAATCGTATGATCGCCTCCATGATTGGCGATGAGCACCTTCTTCAGCTGATTGCTCTCTGCTATGCCGATGGCGATGCTCAGCATGATGCCATTACGGAAAGGAACCACCGTGGATTTCATATTGTCATCAGCATAATGCCCTTCTGGGATAGCATCGGCTCCTTCAAGGAGACTGCTCTTGAAATACTGGTGCATAAAGCCCAAATCGATGGTTATATGCTTGATGCCGAGACGCTCGCAATGCATTTTGGCAAAGGGAATCTCACGATCATTATGATTGGAACCATAATTGAAACTGATGCCCAAAGCGATTTCGTCCTTCTTGTCGTAGAGCAGCGTGATACTGTCCATACCACCGCTCACAATAATCACTGAATCTTTCATTTCCTCTATATATTTTTACTTTTTTACCTTTTTACTTTTCAAAAAGCCTCTATCCGAACAGGCATCTCAGCGCCTCTTCCACCTTTCTGACCGGGTGAATCTCTATCTTGTATTTCGAATGATCAAATCCCAAATAATTGTATTTAGGGATAATGATGTGCTGAAAACCGAGCTTCTCAGCCTCAGCTATTCGCTGTTCGATACGGCTTACGGGGCGCACTTCTCCGCTCAGACCTACCTCGCCACACATACACCAGCCAGCCTCTATGGCTGTATCTACATTACTGCTCAAGACAGCGGCTATCACGCTCAAATCCATCGCCAAGTCAGTGACTCTCAGTCCTCCTGCTATATTCAGGAACACGTCCTTCTGCATTAACTTGAATCCCACACGCTTTTCCAATACGGCCAAAAGCATGTTAAGTCGGCGCTGGTCGAAACCCGTCGCTGAGCGCTGGGGAGTTCCATAGGCGGCAGTGGAAACCAAGGCTTGAGTCTCGACCAGGAATGGCCGCACACCTTCGATGGCACTGCTGATGGCCACACCCGAAAGTCCGTCGTGATCCTCTGTCAAGAGGAGTTCTGACGGATTGCTGACCTGTCGGAGTCCTCCTTGCTGCATCTCATAGATTCCCAATTCCGAAGTACTTCCAAATCGGTTTTTGATACTACGAAGGATGCGGTACATATAATGCTGGTCGCCCTCAAACTGGATGACGGTATCCACGATATGTTCCAGTATCTTAGGTCCTGCAAGCGTTCCCTCCTTATTAATATGTCCTATCAGGATAACTGGAATACCACTGGTTTTGGCAAATCGCAACAAAGCTGCAGCACACTCTCTGACCTGCGAGACACTGCCCGGACTGCTATCCACATCCTCTGTAGCGATGGTCTGGATGGAGTCGATGACCACTATTTCTGGAGCCACCTGCTGGATATGGGAGAAAATCTTCTCTAAGGAAGTTTCACAAAGGATAGAAATATGGTCGAGATTCACATCCGTTCCAACGGTCGTTATAGAAGAAGCCAATCTATCGGCTCTCAACTTGATCTGATGCGCACTCTCCTCTCCGCTCACATAGAGCACTTTCTTTTCTGGGATATTGAGAATCGTCTGCAGCGTGAGCGTACTCTTACCGATACCCGGTTCGCCACCCAACAAAGTGATACTGCCCTGCACCATTCCACCACCGAGTACACGGTTCAGTTCCTCATCGTGCATATCAATACGGGGTTCATCGTGGGCAGAGATATCACGAAGCTTCATGGGTTGGGCTGCTCCGTCCGAAGCACGCACGCCACCAAACATAGTAGCAGCGCCACCATGTCTCATCGTCATGCCCGCATTTCGGGCAGCCTGGGTTCCCGTATCTCCGGCGATTCGGATTTCCTTGAAAGTATTCCATTGTCCACAACTCGGACATTTGCCAATCCACTTGGCTGATTCCTGTCCACAATTGCTACAAACGTATGCTATCTTGTCTTTTGCCATAATCTGTATGCTATCTAAACCTTAGATGACGTACAAAAGTACGCTAAATCAATGAAACGAGATTAACAATTAAGAAACATTAAAAAACATTTTGTTATTTAAGATATTTGTCGTACCTTTGCAAACGCTATTTTTGGATAACAAAAAAATACAATATAATTTTTTAAAAAAGGTAATGAAAGCAATAGCAATCAAGTCAAGCTTGTTTTCTTGTCTGAAGACATACAACAAGAAAACATTCATGTCTGACCTCATGGCAGGAATCATCGTGGGAATCGTAGCCCTGCCTCTGGCCATCGCATTCGGTATTGCCTCAGGCGTGACCCCAGAGAAGGGAATTATCACCGCCATTGTGGCAGGTCTTATCATCTCCGTCTTTGGCGGTAGTAAAGTGCAGATTGGTGGTCCTACGGGAGCCTTCATCGTCATCATCTATGGCATCATCCAGAAGTATGGCATGGAGGGACTGACCATCGCCACATTGATGGCGGGTCTCTTCCTGGTACTCTTCGGACTGCTCCGACTCGGCACCATCATCAAGTACATTCCTTACCCGATCGTAGTGGGATTTACCAGTGGTATCGCTGTTACCATCTTCACCACACAGATCAAGGATCTCTTTGGCTTGACCTTAGCCAGCAATCCTTCTGACTTTATCGAGAAATGGGGCGTTTATTTCCAGAGTTTCGATACCATCGACCCTTGGTGTGCCCTCATCGGTGTGGTGAGCGTGATTGTCATTGCCATCACTCCTCGTTTCAGCAAGAAGATTCCGGGTTCGCTCATCGCCATTATCCTGATGACGGTAGTAGCGCTCATCCTGAAACAATATGCCGGTGTGACAAGCATCGAGACCATCGGAGACCGTTTCTCTATCAGCAATGAACTGCCTGCGGCACAGGTGCCTGAAATCAACTGGGAAACCATCAAGAACCTGGTGTCTCCTGCCATCACCATCGCTATTCTCGGTGCCATCGAGAGTCTGCTTTCTGCTACCGTGGCAGATGGTGTAATCAGCGACCACCACGATTCCAATACAGAGTTGGTGGCACAGGGATTGGCCAATATCACCTCTCCTCTCTTCGGCGGTATTCCAGCTACAGGTGCCATCGCCCGTACGATGACCAATATTAATAATGGTGGTAAGACTCCTGTGGCCGGTATCATCCATGCCATCGTCTTACTGTTCATCTTCCTCTTCCTGATGCCATTAGCTAAGTTTATCCCTATGGCTTGTCTGGCTGGTGTATTGGTAGTTGTTTCTTATGGTATGTCTGGCTGGCGTTCATTCTTAGCACTGATGAAGAATCCTAAAAGCGATGTTACTGTGCTCCTAATTACTTTCTTCCTCACCATCATCTTCGACCTTACCGTAGCTATCGAGGTGGGACTGATTATCGCCTGTCTGCTCTTTATGAAACGTATGTCTGAGACGACCGACGTAAAGGCTATTACCGACGATGAGATTGACCTCAACAAGGAGTTTGACTTCCTTTCTACCAACCTGGAGCACTATACCATTCCTAAGGGTGTGGAGGTATATGAGATCAATGGTCCTTTCTTCTTCGGAGCCGGCAACAAATTTGAGGAAGTGATGGCTGCCTTCGGTGATCGCCCGCTGGTACGCGTCATCCGTATGCGCAAGGTTCCTTTCGTAGATTCTACAGGTATTCACAACCTCACCAACCTCTGCGAAATGAGTCAGAAGGAAAACATCCAGATCGTTCTCTCCGGTGTTTGCGAGAAAGTAAACTTCCAGTTGGAGCACGCTGGTTTCTACAATATGCTCGGTAAGGAGAATATCACCGACCATATTAGCAAGGCGCTCAAACGAGCAGAGGAAATCATCGCACAGAATAAGTTGGAGCAAGCCAACTAAATATTGGATCAAGCCAACTAAAAAAATAAGAACAGCCGCTTCTCGAACACATGAGAAAGCGGCTGTTCTGCTTTTATAAAGCCATACCTAAATTATTTCTTATCGTCTTAAAGACTCGAAAGTTCAGTTATCTCCTAAAAAATTCTATTAAAAGAAACGTCCTGGAGGAGGACCCATTGGACGACCACTTCCATAAAATGGGCGACCACGGAAATCAGGACGTCCACCTGGACCTTCCCCACGATTTTCCTTGCGTGCATCCTTGCCTCCGAAGAGGTTCATGCGATATACTACGTGAAGCATCGCATAAGAGTTGATGGCATTGTATTCCGTATCCGTACGCGAAACGGATGAAATCGCTCTCGAGAAGGTACTCTGCTGGTGCAACAGATCGTAGAACTGAAGCATCACGGTGAGAGGCTTACCCTTCAGGAATCCCTGTGAAAGTTGAGCATTCCACACAAACTCATCGGTATTCATCGATGCATCGGAATATCCGCGGCGACTGCTGCAGGAGAGACTGGTATTCAAACTTGTGCCCCAAGGAGCGGTCAATGTCATCGAAGGTCCATAAGAGAACTGCCAGGTATCCAGGTTGCTGTTAGGCTGCAACTTGTTCTTGGCATGATTGTAAGCCAATGTTCCATCGAGTGACAATTCCAACCAATCATTGCGATAACTCAGAGAGAGACGCTCATTCCACGTGGTATTCTGGGTGGTATTTTTTTGGGAATCCTGCGACTTGTCGAGACTCAGATAACTCACATAGTGATTATAGCCCAAATTGGTATCGGTATTGATATTCCATACACCTGTACTGTCGATAGAACAGTTGAACATAAAGGCTCCCATCACATTCCAGTTGCCATTGATATTCTCAGGTCGGGTGATTCTTCCACCAGTCGTCTCATCGTAGGTCACCTTATTGCTGATGCTATTGCTGGTCGTAGAGAAGTTGATATAGGTCATCACACCCTTGTTGTGATTCTGAACGAAATTGTTGTAGAACAATCGAAAGTTCTGGGTGAACGATGGCTTCAATCCAGGGTTACCCTTCGAGATGTTCAACGGGTCGCTGTTATCTGTGATATCAAGCAACTGAGAGATGCTTGGCTGTGAAGTCGTTCCTCGATAGTTGACACGCAGATTGCTCATCTTGGAGAATCGGTAACGGAAATCAAGGGTCGGACTGACGTTGGTCACCGTGCGCACCGTATCTACATATTTGCCCTGATAATCCTGTATGAACTTGGAACGCTGAGGCTGGATCATCACACCGAAGTTCAGATTATACTTCTGACGGATGAAGCGCATCATCACCTGAATATCATGGGTATAGTTTCTATACTCTGAATAGCGGCTCAGTTTGTCATCTCGATAGTCACCCAGTTCACCATCCAAACGGCCGAGGTAATTGCCCCACGCTCCGTATTCTGGAGAGATTCCATCAAAACTGTATTTGCTGAAATCGTAAGTGCTGCGGTCACTCTTGGAGTAGCTGTAGGTGAACTTATAGCTGAACTGGAGGAAGGTGGCCTTCCAGAGCGGTTCGCTATAGGTGGCCTGCGCACTGTAACTGTAATCCTTGGAAGGAGTCAGATTATAGCGGTTGGTCTGATATGTGGAATCCAAGCCTGCTTCATTCTGTACCAGATAAAGATGAGCATTCTGCAAGGAGATGCTCTTGCTGTCCTTATCGGTATATTTGGCATCCATGCGAAGGGTTACGTTACGTCCCTTATTATTGAGCTTGCGGTTCAACTGGAGCATGCCGCGGATGTTGTTGTTCTTGGAATAACTCAAGCTTACAGACTTCTGTCTGTTGATCACAGCATCCACTTCATCCATCTTTTCTATGCCCTCATCAGAAAGAGGGTCTTCGGTATATTGGTACGGATCCTGATTGAACGATGCAGAAAGTCCCATGCTGCGACTATCATTGGTAGTCCATGAGATAGAAGGACGGAAGAGAATGTTGGTCATTGTATCCGGCATCCACTCCAGACGAATATTACCATTCCAGCTGTCACTGCGAGAGAAATTCTGGTTCAGACTGTTGGAGAAAGAGGAACTGCTTCCCATGAAGTTCTCACTGGAACGACGGCTCCATACATCACCATCACTGTGATTCCAGCGAAGAGATGTATTAAATTTTAATTTATTCTTCTCCTCATAATTATAGTTGGCTGCCAGCATCTTGCTTGCATTCAATCCATTGCCACCACCAAAGCCACGTCTTGGGCCACCGCCACCGAAGCCACGGTCGCTGGTATTGTTTGCATTACCGAAAAGCATGAAGCGGTTATTATTGTTGAAATATCCACCCATACCTCTGGCACTATACCTATCTTTATTACCTATACCGAGGTCGATATTAGACATCAAACCCTTGTTCATACCCTTCTTCACATTGAAGTCGAGCACGGTCTGTTCCTCACCATCATCAATACCCGTCACCTTCGAGAGATCACTTTTCTCATCGTAAGCCTTGATCTTATCAATAATACTGGTTGGTAGGTTCTTGAGGGCAGTCTTGGTATCTCCGGTCATGAACTCCTTACCATCAACGAGGATTTTCTTCACCTCTTTACCATTGATTTTGATGGTACCGTCGTCGCTCACCTCTGCACCCGGCAGACGTTTCACAAGTTCTTCCACCACCGAACCTTCCGGTGTACGGTAGGCAGCTGAGTTATATACGAAGGTATCCTCCTTGAGCGTTACTTTCTGAGCCATAGCGGTAACCACAGCTCCTTTCAGCATGATGGCATCAGCACCGACAACGACATTACCCAACGCCAGATTCTTGTCCTGTTCGATGACCACGCGCTTCACGGTAGGCTTATATCCTACACTCGTAATCTTCAGAAGATACTTGCCATTTTCAGGCGCATTCAGATGGAAAAGACCTTTCTCGTTGCTGATGGCACCCGTCACATAGGTACTATCGGTCTTGAGCAACTGGACGGTCACCTGCTCTATAGGATCCTTGGTGTCACGGTCGATAATCGCTCCGCTTACCAAGCGTTCCTGAGCAAACGATGCTATTGAGACCAAAAGCAACAGCATCATCAAAATTGATTTCTTCATTTCTAATAAATAATTTTTGATTTGCCTTTTTGACGTACATAATTATACAAGGTTTAAACAAAAATACTATTTTTATGCCAAATATAGAGTAAACAATCAAAAAAAATAGGTTTTTTTGCCGTATAAGTCAGTTTTTTAACGTACCTTTGCAACATTATTAAACGTTTTTGTTATGAATCAGAGAATTATCATATCTACTCATCTGGAGAGTGAGATTGCCAATGCGCTCACAGAATGCGAGCACGACAAGATTTTTATCCTTGTCGATGAGGTGACGAAGGAAAAATGCCTTCCGGTCATCCAGGGATTCTTTACGCTGAAAAATGCACAGGTCATCAAGATAGGTGCTACAGACACCCATAAGAACCTGGAAACAATAGCACATGTATGGAAATCGCTCGGCGATGGCGGCGGTTCACGACACTCTTGTCTCATCAATCTCGGTGGCGGCATGGTAACTGACCTCGGCGGTTTTGCAGCTTCCACCTTCAAACGCGGCATCAACTTCATCAATATCCCTACTACCCTGCTTGCCATGGTGGATGCATCGGTTGGCGGTAAGACGGGTATCAACTTCAACGGACTGAAGAATGAGATAGGTGTATTCAACGATTCTAAGTTTGTCATCCTCGACACGGAATTCCTGCGCAGTCTGGATGCCGAGAACATCTGTTCTGGCTATGCAGAGATGTTGAAGCACGGACTCATCTCAACGGAGGATATGTGGAAGGAACTGATTACCTTCGATTTGGCAAATCCTGATTTAAAGCATCTGCAGCAAATGGTGGCTGACAGCGTGAAGGTAAAGGAACGCATCGTAGAAGAAGATCCTCATGAGCAGGGTATCCGCAAGGCACTGAACTTAGGACACACCTTCGGTCATGCCTTTGAGAGTTGGGCCTTGAAGCGCAAGCCTATCCTGCATGGTCATGCGGTTGCTTTCGGTATGATCTGCGAACTATATCTCAGTGCCACACATACAGGTTTCCCTACCGAAAAGATGAGACAGACCGTAAGTTTCATCAAGGAATACTACGGCACATTGCCTATCACCTGTGATGACTACGATGAACTGATAGAGTTGATGCACCACGATAAGAAAAACCAGAACGGCATCATCAACTTCACCCTCTTGGGAGGCATCGGTGACATCCGCATCAACCAGACGGCTAGCGTGGACGAAATCAAGGAAGCACTGGATTTCTTCAGAGAAGGATAATCTTATGAAATGTTGGAGAGAATGTGTATCAGCAGAAGGAAGAATGAAGATACACAAACTCTTCAACATTTATATTTTAGACCTTTTCTATATTCAAATATGAAACCTTTTCATCATCATGTTAAACCTTTATTTATATAATGTATATGAGAAAAATATTATTCTACCTATTTCTATTGACCGTTACGGGCATACAGGCAAATCCTGTAGATGACATCCTGGAACGCATTGACAAAGGCGCTTCACGCAAGTTTCAGACCATACTGGTAAAATCAGACAAAGACTTTTTTGAGATTGACCAGAAGTCTCATCTTTCCTCCAACAGCAGGAAAACTTCATCTCCTATCATCATCCGAGGCAACTCTTGGGTGAATATTGCCGTGGGTGTCAACTGGTATCTCAAACATTATGCCGGCATCCATATCTCCTGGAACAATATGACGGCTAAAATACCTGCCGTATTGCCACGAGTTGAGAAAAAGGAGCGCCATGAGACAGATCTCAAATTGCGCTATGATTTCAACTACTGCACCTTCTCCTACTCGATGGCTTTCTGGGACTGGAACCGTTGGCAGAAAGAAATCGACTGGATGGCTCTGCATGGCATCAACATGCCGCTTGCCATCGTAGGCGAAGAATGTGTATGGAGAAACATGCTCCTCAAGTTAGGCTATACAGAGGAAGAAGTCGGCAAATTCATTGCCGGTCCTGCTTTCCTGGCTTGGTGGGAAATGAACAACCTCGAAGGATGGGGCGGTCCGCTGCCACTCAACTGGTACAGGCAACAGGAAGTATTGCAAAAGAAGATATTGGCAAGAATGAAAGAGCTTGGTATGAAACCTGTCTTGCCGGGCTATTGCGGTATGATGCCTCATGATGCCAAAGAAAAGTTAGGACTCAACGTGACTGATGGTGGTCGCTGGAATGGTTATCAGCGCCCTGCCAACCTATCGCCTACGGATGCCCGATTTGCAGAAATCGCAGACCTATATTATAAGGAGCTCACCCATCTCTTCGGTAAGGCTTCCTATTACTCCATGGATCCTTTCCACGAAAGCAATGATGATGCTGCCGTTGATTACGGAAAAGCAGGAAAGGTGCTGATGGATGCCATGAAGCGTGCCAATTCTGAGGCTGTGTGGGTGGTTCAGGGATGGACCGAGAATCCACGTCCACAGATGATAGAAAATCTGAAGGTTGGCGACCTCCTCATACTCGACCTCTTCTCTGAATGCCGCCCGATGTTCGGAAGTCCGAGTATCTGGAAACGGGAAGGTGGATACGGCAAGCATCAATGGCTCTTCTGTCTTCTGGAGAACTTTGGCGGAAACGTGGGTCTTCATGGAAGAATGGATCAGCTTCTCAACAACTTTTATCTCGGAACAGGGAAAACGGACACCCAAAAGCAAGAGAATTCTTCACTCATCACTAACTCTTCACTGAAGGGCTGGGGCTTTACGATGGAAGGTTCAGAAAACAACCCGGTGATGTTCGAACTGATGAGCGAACTGCCTTGGAGAGCGGAGAAGATGACCAAGGAAGAATGGATCCAGGAATACTGCTTTGCCAGATATGGCGTCCACGATGACACAATCGTGAAAGCCTGGACTTTGCTTGCAAAAAGCATCTACAACTGTCCGCTCGGCAACAACCAGCAAGGTCCCCATGAGAGCATCTTCTGCGGACGCCCATCATTAAACAATTTCCAGGTTTCCAGCTGGTCGAAAATGCACAACTACTATGATCCGGAAGACACCCGACAGGCTGCCATCCTCTTCGCACAAGTAGCTGATAAATACAAAGGAAACAACAACTACGAATATGATCTCGTGGATATCTGCCGACAGGCCCTCGCCGATCAGGGCAGAAAACAGTACCTGCAGACGATTGCCGACTACCATGCCTTTGCCCGTAAAGACTTTGACAAGAATGCAGACCGATTCCTGAAGATGATTCTCCTGCAGGACAAACTCTTAGGCACCCGTTCTGAATTCCGTCTGGGACATTGGACAGAACAGGCACGCAAAATCGGCAAGACTACGGCAGAGAAAGACCAATATGAATGGAATGCTCGTGTACAGATTACCACATGGGGAAACCGCACCTGTGCTGATAAAGGAGGGCTCCGAGACTATGCACACAAGGAATGGCAAGGTTTACTGAAAGACTTCTACTACAAGAGATGGAGTACCTATATGAAGGCATTAAAAGACCAGATGAAAGCCAGCACCCAAGTGGATTACGAAGCGTTAGGCGGTGGCAAGAATGCTAACAAGACTGCTGCCGAACTCTTCCAAATGGCATTGCCTGGCGGTCCGGTAATTGACTGGTATGCTATAGAGGAACCATGGACTCTGCAGCACAATACCTACAGTGATCAACCTGAAGGAGACTGTGTGGAAGTGGCGAAGGAAGTTATCAATTTTATCAGATAAGAACTATTAAGAACAAGATAAAACACCCAGAAAACTATGATCAGACTCAAATCTCTGGATATCATGCGAGGGCTCACAGTAGCCCTCATGATATTGGTCAATAATGGCGGTGAACAGAACTATCATATTCTGACGCATAGCAAGTGGAACGGCTTGACTCCCTGCGACCTGGTCTTTCCTTTCTTCCTCTTCATGATGGGTATGTCCACCTATCTGTCTTTGAGAAAGACGGAGTTTAAGCCCTCGCTAATTATCTACAGAAAAATCGCAAAACGCACCATCTTGCTTTTCCTTATCGGACTCAGTATCAACTGGTTTGACATGATTTGTTCGGGTAATGGATTAGACTTTGCGCATCTGCGTATATGGGCAGTCTTACAGCGCATAGCCCTCTGTTATGGCATTGTATCCCTGTTGGCCATCCATATCAACCAACGGTATTTTATCCATATCATCCTCGGCATCATCATAGTCTATATGGGCATCTTAGCTTTCGGCAACGGTTATGCCTACGATGCATCAGTCAACATCATCGCCCAGGCAGATCTCCATTTTTTCGGCTACGATCACCTCTATCATAAGAGTCCGGTAGATCCCGAAGGACTGCTGAGCACATTGCCAGCCATCGCCCATACGATGATAGGTTTCCTCTGTTGCAAATACATCAGCATTGCAGGTCAGAACGTTCATTCCAAAATTAAGTTTTTGAAAATCAGTGGTCTTGTCATGCTCATTCTTGGTTTCTTCCTTTCCTTGATTGGTTTCGGCATCAATAAGAGAATATGGAGTCCAAGCTATGTATTTGTGACCTGTGGTTTTGCTGCCTGGATCTTGAGTCTGCTCATCCAATGGATTGACAGGGGTGAAATCAGTGCAGAAGGAAAGAATGAAGCAAATGCAGAAGGAAAGACGATAAAAACAAAGGAGAATCCGATAACAGTTCTGTTTCTGTCTTTCGGAATGAATCCACTTTTTCTTTATGTCCTGAGCGAGTTCCTTGCCATCGTTTTCGGAACATACGGCATCAAGGACGACCTGTTAGGCCTCATCAGGAATGTCATTTCAGACGAGTATCTGGTTTCCCTCACCTATGCCCTGTTTTTTGTTGCCATTCATGCATCGATGGGCATCTGGATGTACCGGAAGAAGATTTTCATTAAGCTATAATGCAAATGTTTGCACAACTATTTCCGACTTATTATATTAAAAAGCATAAAAATAAGGTGGAGTTCAGAAAATTATTTGTATTTTTGCAGACAGAATAACAAAATTAGATATATCTAAATAGAATATGAACATTTTAGAGTTAAGCGAACAGGAAATCGTTCGCAGACAAAGTCTTCAGACATTGCGCGAGATGGGCATTGATCCATACCCAGCTGCAGAGTTTCCAACCAATGCATTCAGCACTGATATCAAAGCTGAATTCAAAGACGAGGAAGAGCCACGCCAGGTAGTCATCGCAGGTCGTATGATGGGCCGACGCGTAATGGGTAAAGCCAGCTTCGCAGAGTTGCAGGACTCAAAGGGAAGAATCCAGGTCTATATCGCACGCGACGAGATTTGTCCAGACGAGAACAAAGACCTTTATAATACTGTTTTCAAGAAACTTCTCGACATCGGTGACTTCATCGGTGTAAAGGGTTTTGTTTTCCGCACACAGACTGGCGAGATTTCAGTTCACGCCAAGGAACTGTGCCTGCTCTCTAAGAGTTTGAAACCACTCCCTATCGTAAAATATAAGGATGGTGTTGCTTACGACAAGTTCGACGACCCTGAGTTGCGCTATCGTCAGCGCTATGTTGACCTCATCGTCAACGATGGCGTAAAGGATACTTTCTTGCAGCGTGCTACTGTTCTCCGTACACTCCGCAGCGTTCTCGACAACGCTGGTTATACAGAGGTGGAGACTCCAACTCTCCAGAGCATCGCTGGTGGTGCTTCTGCCCGCCCATTCATCACTCACTTCAATGCGCTCGATCAGGATATGTATATGCGTATCGCTACTGAGCTTTATCTGAAGCGCCTTATCGTAGGTGGTTTTGAAGGTGTTTATGAGATTGGCAAGAACTTCCGTAACGAGGGTATGGACCGTAACCACAACCCAGAGTTCACCTGTATGGAACTTTATGTTCAGTACAAGGACTACAACTGGATGATGTCATTCACTGAGAAATTGCTCGAGACTATCTGTATCGCAGTCAATGGAAAGCCAGAACGCGAGATAGATGGTAACATCATTAGCTTCAAGGCTCCATATCGCCGTCTTCCTATCCTCGATGCCATCAAGGAAAAGACGGGTTTCGATTGCAACGGCAAGACAGAGGAAGAAATCCGCGCATTCTGCAAGGAGAAGGGCATGGATGTAGATGAGACCATGGGTAAGGGTAAGTTGATCGACGAGCTCTTCGGTGAGTTCTGCGAGGGAACTTTCCTCCAGCCTACTTTCATCACCGACTATCCTGTTGAGATGTCTCCACTGACTAAGATGCACCGTTCTAAGCCTGGTTTGACAGAGCGTTTCGAGTTGATGGTCAACGGTAAGGAGCTTGCTAACGCATACTCAGAGCTCAACGACCCAATCGACCAGGAAGAGCGTTTCATCGACCAGATGAAGCTTGCCGACAAGGGAGATGATGAGGCAATGATCATCGATCAGGACTTCCTCCGTGCCCTCCAGTATGGTATGCCTCCTACATCAGGTATCGGTATCGGTATCGACCGCCTCGTCATGTTGATGACAGGCAAGACCTTCATCCAGGAGGTATTGTTCTTCCCTCAGATGAAGCCAGAGAAGAAGATGCCACAGAGTACTATCAAGGAATGGGCTGAAATTGGCGTGCCAGAGGATTGGGCATACGTGCTCCGCAAGGCTGGTTTCAACCTGATTTCTGACATCCGTGAAGAGAAGGCTCAGGGTCTTCAGCAGAAGATCGGTGAAATCAACAAGAAGTACAAACTCGGCTATGAGAAGCCTTCTGTTGATGATATCCAGGGCTGGATTGACGCAGCAAATAAGTAATATATATTAATGTATAATTGGGGCAGCATACTCCAATTATACATTATTAGTTATACATTAAACATAAAACGAAGTGTTCAACTGCGGAAAAATTGCTATTATTGGCGGCGGTAGCTGGGCTACGGCAATAGCCAAGATTGTGGTGGGGCATACTCATCACATAGGTTGGTATATGCGACGCGACGACCGCATCGAGGACTTCAAGCGCTTGGGGCATAATCCTGCCTATCTGATGTCGGCAAGATTCAATGTGGATGAAATTTTCTTCTCTTCAGACATCAATAAGATTGTGCAGAACTACGACACACTCGTATTCGTCACCCCATCGCCTTACCTTAAGAATCATCTCAAGAAACTCAAGACTCGCATCAGCGACAAGTTTATCATCACAGCCATCAAGGGTATCGTACCTGACGAAAACCTCGTTTGTTCGGAATATTTCCATCAGGTATATGACGTGCCTTATGAAAACCTGGCTTGTATCGGTGGCCCTTCTCATGCAGAAGAAGTTGCGCTGGAGCGTCTGAGTTATCTCACCGTGGGCTGTAGCGACACAGATAAGGCTCGCGCCTTTGCCAACGACTGTCTGGCAAGCGAGTACATCAAGACCAAGACTTCAAGCGATGTCATCGGTATCGAATACTCATCGGTCTTGAAGAATGTATATGCTATTGCTGCAGGCATCTGTGGCGGTCTGAAATATGGCGACAATTTCCAGGCGGTACTCATGTCGAATGCCGTTCAGGAGATGCACCGTTTCCTCACTGCCGTCCACCCTATCGACCGCAGCATGTACGACTCAGTATATCTCGGTGACCTGCTCGTAACAGGTTACAGTAATTTCTCACGCAACCGCACCTTCGGTACCATGATAGGTAAAGGCTATAGCGTGAAAAGTGCACAGATAGAGATGGAGATGATTGCCGAGGGATTTTTCGGTACAAAGTGTATGAAGGAAATCAATCGCCACATGCATGTCAACATGCCAATTCTCGATGCTGTATATAATATACTGTACGAGCGCATCAGTCCGCAAATCGAAATCAAACTCTTGACTGATTCGTTCAGATAATGGAGAAACATTAACACATTCATTTAGATATTTAAATAAGAAAATGAAAAGTATCAGCTTAAACATTACTAAGGCTGCATCATTCCTCGCAGAAGGTGCAGTAAAGGCTTACGAGCCTAAGGTAAAAGCCGCTCAGGAAGCTCTTGAGAACGGCACTTGTGAAGGTAACGATTTCTTGGGATGGTTGCATTTGCCATCTTCTATCACTCCTGAGTTCTTGAATGAGATTCAGGCTGTTGCCAACACATTGCGTGAAAAGTGTGAGGTTGTTGTTGTTGCTGGTATCGGTGGTAGCTACCTTGGTGCTCGCGCCGTTATCGAAGGTCTCAGCAATTCTTTCGCTTGGCTCGTAAATGATAAGAAGAATCCAACTATCCTTTTCGCAGGTAACAACATCGGTGAGGATTACCTCTACGAGTTGACTACTTTCTTGAAGGACAAGAAGTTCGGTGTTATCAATATCTCTAAGTCTGGTACCACAACTGAGACTGCTCTCGCTTTCCGCCTTTTAAAGAAGCAGTGCGAGGATCAGCGTGGCAAGGAAGAGGCTAAGGATGTGATCGTAGCCGTTACCGATGCCAAGAAGGGTGCTGCCCGTACTTGCGCTGACAAAGAGGGTTATAAGAGTTTCATCATTCCTGACAATGTAGGTGGTCGTTTCTCAGTTCTTACTCCAGTAGGTTTGTTGCCTATCGCAGTTGCTGGTTTCGACGTAAAACAGCTCGTTGCTGGTGCTGCTGACATGGAAAAGGCTTGTGGTAAGGACGTTGCTTTCGATGAGAACCCTGCTGCTATCTATGCAGCTACTCGTCAGGCACTCTATACACAGGCTGGCAAGAAGATTGAGATTGTTTGCAACTTCCAGCCAAAACTTCACTACTTCGCTGAGTGGTGGAAGCAGCTCTATGGTGAGAGCGAGGGTAAAGACCAGAAGGGTATCTTCCCTGCAGCTTGCGACTTCACTACCGACCTTCACTCTATGGGTCAGTGGATTCAGGAAGGTGAGCGTTCTATCTTCGAAACTGTTATCAGCGTAGAGACTCCTAACGAGAAGTTGCTCTTCCCTCACGATGATGAAAACCTCGATGGTTTGAACTTCTTGGAGGGCAAGCGTGTTGATGAAGTGAACAAGATGGCAGAACTCGGTACTCGCTTGGCTCACGTTGACGGTGGTGTTCCTAACATCTTGGTTAACGTACCTGAGTTGAACGCTTACTACCTCGGTCAGTTGATCTACTTCTTCGAGAAGGCTTGCGGTATCAGCGGTCTCTTGGAAGAGGTAAACCCATTCAACCAGCCTGGTGTTGAGGCATACAAGAAGAATATGTTCGCATTGCTCAACAAGCCTGGTTATGAGGCTGAAAGCAAGGCAATCCAGGAGCGTTTGGCTAACGAGAAATAATCGATATTAAGAAATCATTTCATTATTGATGAAAGAAATTATTTCAAAATACTTAAAAGACCACGGCTTTGGGGAATTCAACCCTAAAGCCGTTCTTTTTGATATGGATGGCGTGCTATACAACAGTATGCCTAATCATGCCGTAGCCTGGCAGGAATCGATGAAGCAGTTTGACATCCACATGACTGCCGCTGATGCTTATGCCACAGAGGGAGCACGAGGTATCGACACCATCCAAATGATGGTGAAAAAACAGAAAGGTATCGACATATCTCTGGAAGAAGCTCAGAAAATGTATGATGTAAAGACGGATATCTTCCACTCTATGCCAACGGCAGAAATCTTCCCTGGTGTTAAGGAAATCATGCAGAAGATTAAGGATGCTGGTATGCAAGTGGGTGTGGTTACCGGTAGCGGCCAGCGCCCTCTCATCATGCGCCTACTCAATGACTTCGGCGATTTTCTGGATGAAGAGCATATTGTAACTGCGTATGACGTGAAACGTGGAAAACCAAACCCAGACCCATACCTGATGGGATTGCAGAAAGCGGGCAATCTTCAACCATGGGAAGGTATCGTTGTAGAGAATGCTCCATTAGGAGTCAGAGCGGGTGTTGCTGCTAACATCTTCACGGTAGCTATCAATTCCGGTCCATTACCAGATAATGAGTTATCTGATAAAGGCAGTAATCTTCTTTACCATCAGATGACCGAATTCTGCAATGACTTCGAGAGTTTAATAGAAATGGCACATCAGCAGAGCCAGATATTCAAAAACAACAAAAACGTGTAAGTAAACATCATTACTTACACGTTTTTGTTTGATTTTTATATTCGTATAATTCGATTCCTTTATCGGATAATTTAATGATAACCGATTTTTATTTAAACAATTCAGATAGTGATACTTGCCTTGACAATTTATTATTCTTTCAACCAACGACCAATCAGATCAATAATTTCCTGACGAGTAGGCTCTGGGAAGGAAAGAATACGGGTCTTATGAGAACCTCCCGGACACATATAAACATGCAAATTGTGTTTGTTCTTCGTAAATGGAAGTCCATAAATACCAGAAGCACTCCATGGGTCGATAGAACCATAGATATAAACCATCTTAGGATCATTCTTACTCAGGAAATCTACTGTGTGCTTATATAATACAGGAGAAAAATTCACGTTCTCCGCATCCTTCGGCAACATCAACCGATGCAAATATCCCTTTGCCGTCTTAATACTCAGATATCTCTTGAATGGCTTTGTATAATAGCCATAGTAACCTAATTCTTTAGCCGCCTGTACATCAAACGAGAAATAAGGATTCTGATTGGAGAAATAATCGGGTTCACAATGACTCATCCAATACTTGAATACTGCTAAATCATCAGCCTCTCTTGTAGGAATCTTTTGGATATCAGACCCCCACTGCCAGAAAGCAAACGCATACTCAAAGACTGAGAAGTCATATATTTCAGCCAAAGGGGCATTGAATGTATAATGCTTGTCATTGCAATATTTCTCAAGCAGAGGAAGAAGTGCTGCCTTGCGCTTAAAGAGCAGAAGTTGGAAATCGAGCACTTTCTGTCTGTTTTCAGGAGTCGAAACCTCATATTGGAGAAATATCTCATGTCTGCCATCCTCTACACTTCTGTTGAGTGGAGCTACGTATGGAACTGAAATATCTACATCGTTTGGAAAGTAGGAACGGTAGAACATGGTTGTCTGACCGCCCTTACTGATGCCTGTAGCAATCCACTTACCCTTATATAAAGCATGTAATGCTTCATTCACATGATGCAAATCATAAAGAGAATTCTCCACTGTCAGATAATCCCAGTTGCAAGGGCTTGGCATGGACTTATCAAAATAACGGTACTCCACGGTAATGATGTTGGTATCGAAGAGCTTGGACAGTTCCTCTATATATCCCTCATGCAACGCATAATTGGCATCATAGCCTTCTGTAACAAGTACTGTTGGACGGTCAAAACCGCGATGACAGAGCACAACTCGCTGCTCAAACTGACCAGCCTGCGGGTTCTTAGCATCTAATTGCTGCTTGATAAAGAACACGTATTTTTCTGGGAAACAAGTACTCTGCAGCGGTTCCACTTTACTCACACCAGGAAGAGCCGCTAACCGTTTACCAGCTTCACCCAATTCTGCTGCCAACATCTGCAAAGGCAAGATGAGCAACATCAACATCAGCAAACAAGCTGACTCCAATGATTTTGTTTTCTTAAAAAATTTCATTGCTTTCAAAGATATTATATTTTGAAATACAAAGGTACTGCAAAAACCAGAGAAAAAAGAAAATAAAATGAGAAAAAGTATGATTTGATGAATCTTCCCCACAAAAACGTAGCAGATTGCTTTGCTATTCCATCAAAAAAACTTATCTTTGTGCCCGAATTTCAGTACAATTCAAATACAGAACTGCATATTGTACTTGTGAATAAAAAGAATTAAAAGTATAAATACGATAAAGGACTAATATTAAAAAGAAAGATATGAAAAAGATTATTTTTCCAATCATGTTGATTACATTGTTGGCTTCATGCTCAGAAAGCATTGAAGACAGAGCAGCAAGAGAGGCTAAGGAATATACAGAGAAAGTATGCCCTACTCCTTTCGTGAATGATGGGCGCACAGACAGTACGGTATTCGACAAGAATACCCGTACCTATATTTATTATATGACTTTGAGAAACAAGGCAGATAATGTCATACTCATCCAACAGAACCACAAGAAACTGTATGATGTACAAAAGCAGTCATTAGACAATAATCCAGGACTTCAGAAATACAAAGAAGCCCATTTTTCTTTCAGATTCATCTATCATTCTGCTAAAAATCCAAAGGAAGTTCTATTGGATGACACCTTTAAATATTAAGACAGAAAAGGTCATTGATTACAAGCAGAAAAGACAAAGATTACAAGCAGAAAAAGTCCCGAAGAAAAAATTAATTCTCCGGGACTTTTATATTGTTTCTACTGGGAACTGACCAGTATTGCTGTCTTTTACATTTAGTACCCCATTTCCTGAAGTGCAGTTGCCAACTGGTCTGGACAACTTGTTGGTTTGTTGCCGCAGGTAATACCCTTCAATCGAGCAATCACTTCCTGCGCCTTCATACCTCTTATCAAGGAACAAACGCCCTTGGTATTGCCATCACAACCTCCGATAAACTGCGCTTCCTGTACGACTCCATTCTCATCTACACTGATGCAGATGTACTTGGAGCAGGTACCATGAGTCTGATAAGTCACCTTGGTAAGATGCTTTGCACTCTCATTACTGATCATAGGAAACTTATTCAGCGTCAGCAGGAATTTCTGGCTTCATGTTGGTATAGACAGTCTGAACATCGTCAAACTCCTCCAACTTCTCAACCATTTTGTCGATAGTCTCACGCTCCTCAGGAGTTACATCCTTCAAATCATTAGGAATGTAAGTGAACTCAGCACCAGTTACCTCGAAGCCCTCAGCCTCCAAATGTTTCTGGATTTCACCGAAGCTTGTAGGAGCACCATAGATAGTGATTTCATTATTCTCCTCATCCTCATCAAACTCGTCTTCTACACCATAGTCGATCAGGTCGAGAATCATCTCGTCCATATCCAGACCATCCTTCTTCTTGAATGTGAACACAGCCTTGTGATCGAAGAGGAAAGAAAGGGAACCTGTAGTACCCAAGTTGCCGCTGAACTTATTGAAAATAGAACGAACGTCAGCTACAGTACGAGTAGTATTGTCTGTCAATGTGTCAACAAATACAGCAACACCGTGAGGACCATATCCCTCGTATGTTACCTCCTTGTAATCGCTGGTATCCTTGCCACAAGCGTTCTTGATGGCACGAACGATGTTATCCTTAGGCATGTTCTCACGCTTACAGTTAGCGATGATAGCACGCAAAGTAGGATTGTTCTCTGGCTCTGGACCGCCAGCCTTTACTGCAATTGCAATCTGCTTACCTAACTTAGTAAATGTCTTGGCCATGTGGCCCCATCTTTTCAGCTTTGTAGCTTTACGATATTCAAATGCTCTTCCCATTGGAATAAATTTTAAAAATGTTTATCGTTTTGTTTAAAATATTATCTTAACTCTGCATTGAGCTTGCCTGTCAGGTTGGCAATCAACTTCTTCATGATTGCATCTATCTGCTTGTCATTCAAAGTCTTTTCTTCATCCTGAAGAATGAAGTTGACAGCATAACTCTTCTTGCCAGCTGGCAAGTTCTTACCTTCATAGACATCAAAGAGAACGACACTCTTCAGAAGTTTCTTCTCTGTCTGACGAGCGATTTGCTCAATCTGCTCAAACTGTACACTCTTATCTACTAAGAGAGCCAGGTCGCGGCTTACTGAAGGATACTTGCTGATATCAGTATAGGTGAGGTTCACCTTCTTGATGGCCTTCATCAGGTTGTCCCAATGTACATCGGCATAGAATACATCCTGCTCAATATCAAAAGCCTTCTTCAACTTGAGACTCAAGATACCCAACTCTACCAATACCTTACCTGCACGTGTCTCATACTGTACACCCTTAGAGAAGATATTGTTGTCGCTATGCTTAATCACAATGTTATTGGCAGGCATGCCGACACGACGAAGGATATTCTCTACCACAGCCTTCAACTCGTAAATGCTACTCTGCTCATCAGCATGAGCCCAGTTGCCCTCTACACGCTTACCGGTAATGAAAAGAGAAATATGACCCTCCTGAGTATAACCCTTGATAGGATTCTCAGCATCCCACTTCTCCTTATTATATATATAGGTGTTACCAACCTCGAAGAACTTCAGATTCTGACTCTTGTGATTGATGTTGCGAGAAACACTCTCCAAACCGCCAAAGAGCATAGTCTGACGCATCACACCGAGATCAGTACTCAATGGATTCATGATCTTAACAGTATGCTCATCAGGATAAGCATTGAGTTCCAAATCAGTATAATAGCTTGCCTTGGTAAGAGAGTTGTTCAGGATTTCCATGAAACCTTCACCCACCAACTGCTCTGCTACGATATTCTGAGTATGATAATGCTTATCTTCCTCTCCCTGAACTGTCAAAGAACTCTTCAACTGGGTAGGAATTTCCACATTATTATAACCATAGATACGGAGAATATCCTCTACTACATCACAAGGACGCTGAACATCTACACGGAATGGAGGAACAAGGAGATCGATGCCTTCAGCATCCTCCTTCACAATCTTCATCTCCAGGGATGTAGCAATGTTCTTGATAGTCTCCACACCGATTTCCTTACCGATGAGACGATGAGCGTACTCATAGTTCAAGCGAACAGGGAAATCCTGAATAGGCTCTGGATAAACATCCTTGATTTGCATGGAAATCTTACCACCTGCAAGTTGCTTGCAGAGAATAGCAGCCTGCTGCAAAGCATAAATCTGTCCGTTTGGATCAACACCACGCTCAAAACGATAGCTGGCATCAGTACTCAAACCATGACGACGTGCACTCTTGCGAATCCAGGTTGGATGGAAATAAGCACTCTCCAAAACTACATTCTTGGTGGTCTCATATGTACCTGAACCCTTACCGCCAAAGATACCTGCGATACACATTGGCTCTTCTGCATTGCAGATGCTCAAATCGTGCTCACCAAGTGTATGTTCCTCACCATCGAGGGTAACAAACTTAGTTCCTTCTGGCTGGGTACGAACTACAATCTTATGACCGGTTACCATGTCAGCATCAAAACAGTGCAATGGCTGACCATATGCCATCATGATATAGTTGGTAATATCCACGATATTGTTGATTGGGCGCAAGCCGATGATATTCAACTTATCCTGCAACCACTTGGGACTTTCCTTTACTTCGCAATCTGTGATACTTACACATGCATAACGCTTGCAAGCATCAGTATTCTGAATCTCTACGTCAATAGGAAGATCCTCATTATCTACGACAAACTCATCGCAAGAAGGACGATGAAGACTGGTCTGATAACCATTCTGCTTCAACCAAGCATAGAGGTCGCGGGCAACACCCCAGTGACCCAGTGCATCTGCACGATTGGCAGTGATATCAATCTCAATCAGCCAATCGCTCTCAAGATGATAATACTCAGCCGCAGGCTGACCTACTGGAGCATCCTCTGGGAGAACAATAATACCAGCGTGGTCTGTACCCACACCAATCTCATCCTCAGCACAAATCATACCAAGGCTTTCAACTCCACGGAGCTTGCTTCTCTTGATAGTAAAACTCTGGTCACCATCGTAAAGTACACAACCTAAGTCTGCTACGATAACCTTCTGACCAGCGGCAACATTTGGCGCACCACAGACAATCTGCTGAGGCTCACCCTTGCCCAGGTCAACAGTTGTTACATGAAGATGATCGCTGTTAGGATGCATCTCGCATGTCAACACTTTACCCACGTAAAGACCTTTCAGTCCACCTTTGATAGACTGAACTTCTTCCAAAGCGTCAACTTCCAGACCGCAAGAAATCAGCGCGTCTGCAACTTCCTGAGGAGTCAAGTCGAAATCGACGTATTCTTTAAGCCATTTGTAAGAAACGTTCATTATAATGATTTTATTTGTATTCTCAAAATTCACATCGAAGCACCTCCTGCACTTCGACTTTTTATGATTTTCTCTAAAACTTTGCAAAAATACAAAAAAAAACAGACTTAGACGAAAAAATATTCGTATATTTGCACTTATTAAAAGTTTAATGCGATTTTTCCAGCGAAAACAGAAACTTTTTCATTTAGAAGATAGATTTCAAAGCAAAATAACATGCGAAAGAAAAAGTCCCCACAGATAACACCCCTGATGCACATCAGCATCATCCTAACCATCGGAATTCTCATCGCAAAGATGGAATACGGCTACATTGACACCATCTATTGGCTGGTGGCAGCACTGCTGTCATGGGGAATTTCATTCTATCTTCTCAAACGCTCTTCATCGACAATAAACGCCCAATGCCTTTCCCTGTTTATCTGCATATTCTGTATGGGAGGAGTCCTGACTTCTCACCAGCTGGACAAGAAACAGGATAAGCCGCAAATCATCACAGAAGAAAACCTTTCATCATTTGACAAAACCATGTTAGTAACTCAAGAATACAGAAACACAATCCAAAAACAATTGCGAAGCCTCAACATTCAGGAACAGGACTTCGCCATCGTCTCTGCCATGACCCTCGGAGACAAGACCTCATTGACAAAAGAAACCAAAGGTATCTATTCGATATCAGGAGCCAGTCATATACTGGCTGTCAGCGGATTACATATCGGAATTATTTTCCAACTATTCATTCTATTGTTAGGAGGACGAAGACGTAGTATCCCTACCATCATACTTTCCATCACCGCCATTTGGGCTTATGTCATTTTTATCGGAATGCCCGCCAGTGCTATACGTTCTGCTACCATGATCAGCATCTGCTGCTTTGCCATGCTTTCCCATCGTAAAGCACTGTCTATCAACAATCTCACGTTTGCCTATGTTATCATGCTTATTTACAATCCGCTCTACTTATTCGACATCAGTTTCCAAATGTCGTTTATGGCAGTTTATTCGATTCTATTGTTCTACCAGCCTCTTGAAGGCCTATGCAGTACCAGTCATTTTTATACCCGATGGCCCTGGAGTATGCTCTGCATTTCCATAGCTGCTCAAATCGGCACCATGCCACTCATCATCTATTATTTTGGTCGCATCTCATGCTATGCACTTTTCACCGGTTTCATAGCCATCCCTGCAGCCACAGTAATCCTTTGGTTATCTGCCGCCATTCTCCTGCTTACACTTCTTACTCATATACCAATAATTAGCCTACTAACCGATCCACTTCTACACTATGCAGCAAATGGACTCATCTGTATCACCCAAGCAACGAATACGGCATTAAAACTCACAACTATGCTGCCAGGAGCAAGCATTGATGGGATAAAAATAAATATCCCACAATTATGTCTCATTTATTTCTGCATAATCGTGGGATACATATTTATCAGAAAGACAAGGTATTATTCAAAAACCTCGTCGATTCCGTTTTCTGTAAAATCATCCTCCTCTGTCTTCCGACCACAAGGATTATAATCTTCCGGAAGATCAAACTTTGCCATTGGATCTATACCTAATGACCTGTCAGCATACACCTTCTTCATGAAGATAGCCCATATAGGAAGCGCCATCGTAGCACCTTGTCCCATCTGTCCTCTGTCAAAATGAATATCACGGTCTTCACCACCCACCCAACAGCCGCTTACCAACTGCGGAGTGAAACCGATAAACCAACCATCACTATTATTGTTGGTTGTACCAGTCTTGGCACCTATCTGTCCCTGGAAATTATAACGATAGCGCAAACGCCCAGCAGTACCATTATCTACTACACCCATCAGCATCGTAAGCATCTTCATTGCATTGGCTGCACCAATCACCTCATTCATTCGAGGTTGGAATGTAGCAATGGTATTTCCTTCATTGTCCTCTATTCGACTCACAAACATAGGAGCTGTACGGATACCATGATTGGCAAATACCGTATAGGCACTCACCATCTCGCTCACACTCACTTCACAAGGACCGAGACAGAGACTCATGGATGCATGAATATCAGGATTATGAATACCGAAGTCATGGAGAATCTGAACAAACTGGTTTGGATTCAACTTGCTCATCAGATAAGCACTGATCCAGTTGTTACTCTGCGCCAATCCCCACTTCAATGGTACCATCTGTCCATAACGGGCATGACTCACGTTACGAGGAGTCCAAGGCCTTCCGCCAACTATATATGTCCGCTGTCTGTTAGGAGCATAATCACAAGGTGTGAATCCGTTCTCCATAGCTAAGCTATAGAGGAATGGTTTGATGGTAGAACCCACCTGTCTCCTACCTAAGCTTACCATATCATACATGAAATGAGGATAATCCAAACCGCCCACATAAGCCTTGACAGCTCCAGTCTTCGGATCCATACTCATGAAACCACTACGCAGGAAGCCTTTGTAATATCTGATGGAATCGAGCGGACTCATCAAGGTATCAATATCTCCATGATAAGTGAACACCGTCATTTCAATTTTCTTGCGGAAAGCCTCTTTGATTTCCTCTGGTGTGCATCCTGCGGCCTTCATCGTACGCCAGCGCTCACTCTGGGTAATAGAACGGTTCAGAATATAACGTATCTGCTGAGGAGTCAACTTATCTGAATAAGGAGAACTTGGCTTTGGCTTATTTTCCTTATCAAAAGCTGGCTGAAGATAACGGGCAACATGCTGATAAACAGCTTCTTCTGCATACTTCTGCATACGACTATCGATGGTAGTAAACACCTTCAGTCCATCAGAATAAACATTGTATGGCGAACCGTCTTTCTTGAAATTTTTATTGCACCAGCCATAGAGAGGATCTGTATCCCAGGCTATGGAATCGGCAACAAACTGCACATTGTTCCACGAAGGATAGTCTGTACGAACAGGACGTTTTGCCATCATGTACCGGCGCAAGAATTCCCTTAAATAAGTAGCCGTACCATCCTTATGATCAGTACGATGGAAGTTCAGCGTCAAAGGTTCACCTGAATAGTTCTGATACTCAGCACGGTCCATATAACCAGCCTTCACCATCTGCGAGAGAACAACATTACGACGCTCCTTGGCACGTTCAGGATAACGTACCGGATTGAAGAGCGATGGGTTCTTACAAAGACCTATCAAAGTAGCAGCTTCACACACCGTCAGATCCTTCGGTTCCTTATTAAAATAGGTATTAGCTGCCGTCTTGATACCGACAGCATTGTGCAAGAAATCAAAATAGTTGAGATAGAGAGCAATAATCTCCTCTTTGGTATAATAACGTTCCAACTTGATGGCAATGACCCACTCTATTGGTTTCTGGAGCATTCGCTGAGCAGCACTTTGCGCAGTACTACTATACAACTGTTTAGCCAACTGCTGAGTAATGGTAGAACCACCTCCAGCATTAGTCTGCCCCAAAATACCACGCTTGATGATAGCACGACCCAGCGCTCTGAAGTCAATACCAGAGTGCTCATAAAATCGCTCATCCTCAGTAGCCACCAAAGCCTGAACCAGATAAGGCGACATTTTCTTATAAGGTATCACAATTCTGTTTTCCTTATTCAGATTCCATGTACCGATAACCTTACCGTCAGAAGAATATACCTGAGTCGCAAAGCGGTTGATCGGATTCTGCAAATCTTCAATATCCGGCATATAGCCAATCCAGCCAAACCAAATGGCAAAGAATCCAACAATTGCAGAAACAATACCTCCAGCAAGAAGCGCCCACAAAAAATGTATGAAACGTTTTCTCATCCCTAATTAAATTATATTTCAAATATCATTTCTTGATAATTTGTGCAAAATTACACAAAAAAAGTTGTTACGCAAAAGAAATCAAGGAAATTTTGCATATTCCAAATAATAATGTTAACTTTGTCGGCAGAAAAAAAGACTTAGATGCTTATGGCAAGAAAACTATATCCTTTAGGAATACAGACATTTGAGAGAATCCGCAAGGAAGATAAACTCTATATAGACAAGACGGAATATATCTACCACATGACTCATACCAGTGGTAACATGACGACCATCATGCCGTTGCTCTACCAAAGTGATTACATCACCATCAAAGATTACAACCAGGAGTATAATTATTATATCCTCGACATTCCAAACAAAGAGGTAAAAGATGTTATACATCATTTTTACTTTGCTCACAGACGACTTAGTAGATGTGGAGGTACATACCCCAAAAGGCAGAGTTGACATTGTTCTCCTGACCAAGACCAATCTCTACCTCATAGAATTGAAACTTAATCAGGATGCCCAGACTACAATGCAGCAGATCAACCTCAAGAACTACCGCCAGCATTTCGCTTTAAGCGAGAAGCCAATTACGAAGGTAGGCGTCAACTTTGACGGCACGACAAGGAACATCACAGACTGGGTAATAGAATGAGAAAACGAAGAAGGCATTCTCATAATGATGCCTTCTTACCAGGAAGGCTCTCGGCATGGAACTTCTGACAGATGTGACTCCATCAATAGATACATATTATCTGTTTCGCCGCCGCATCTGCGAATATCAGGAAAGAACTGGCATTGACCAGTATGCAGATGGTGCCTATCAAAGTCCAGACAATCGAAAGTTTGCAAAGAACCACAATGCCATGCAGCTCAAGACTGGCAAGATGCAAAGTGGGCTCAGTTATTTTCATTCAAATCTAATCATCTTAGCTAATTGCAAAAAATAGTCATTCGACCAAATATCCAACTCTTTTGGATTTCTCACAAAAGGCAAGACATCAGCCTTTACTTGATTAATGTCTGCTGTAGCAAGCCGTTCGTTCAACTTTTGCAGGAAAGTTTCCTTGTCAAGCTCTTCCTGATCGAATTGCAAGGCTCTTTCGCACAAATGGGTAAAGTCAAGAGAGATATTATGGCGAACATACCATTCGAAGTCATACCAGTCACGTCCCTTTACCCTGTTCTTCCAAGCACGATATACCAAGGCGTGCATCTTTCCTGCAAAGAGAGTTGGCAAGGTGAAACAGCGTGTCATGAATGACTGGGGGAGCAGAAGCAACTTCTGCTCTGTTTTGAATTTCAATGGAGGTTGGGTGTCAACTTCTATCTTTATCTTAACAGATTTCTCCGTTTGAAATGTAATATCATATACATCTGTGTTGTCTTTCAGAAAGGCAGACTCCACCTTGCCAAAATTCTTTTTGTCCTTCTTTCTGATCTCAACCTCTCTGCCCACCAACGCGAATTGGTCAATGATAGGCTGAAAGTATTGGGTAAAGTCAAAGTTCTCATTTGGAGCAAGCAAGGAAAAATCCATATCCTCTGAGAAACGCTGCAATCCATGGAATATGCGCAAACATGTTCCACCATAGAAAGCAGCCTCATTGAAAAAGCCACCATTATAAAGACCTGCAAGAATAACCTGCTGATTGACCTCAAAGATAGCATTGCGCTTTTGCTGCTCAGTCGTTATATCATAGCCCGAAAGCATTTGATTGAATATTTCGTTTGTGCTCATTTTCTTAAATATTTAATTAGAGTTTCTATGGATTTAGACTTCTTGCCAACCTGAGTGTATCGCTCAAATATACTTATGTCCATATCCTTAAAATCATCCATTTCCATTCGGAGGTCCTCTTCCAAATAGACCTCAACATCTTTCAAGTAGCGTAAATTAACCTTGGGAGAATTAGCAATCAAATCGCAAAGTGCTTTTTCGGGGGTTGCCATCAGAAAGGCGTAACTCTGCCTATTGATGCTTGTGATCCCTATGTGAAAAGCTTCTCTCGACATGTTCTTATACTCAAAGCGTCCTACTGGAGTATCAAAACATCGAGAATGCTTTAGTGTCATCGACTGGGTAGTATATACAGCTTCTGGGATTAAGCCATAATAACGTAAAGCCGTCTGCATTGACACATAAGATGGAGCATAAAGATGATTGGCAACAAGTTCTGTGGATAGAGCAACACGAGACACATTTGGAGAGACCACATAAAGCCCCTTCTTGAGGCGGATAATCTTATGAGCCGCCTCAAGATTGCGCACTTTCTGATTTCCTGCTTCAATATTTGTAAACAACGAAGCTATTACCGAAGTACTGACTGGTATATTACCTATATGTTCTAAATCCAATATCATAGTGCAAAAATAATGCAAGTGCGAGAGCAATGAAACTTGTTTCAATTGCCGAGCCGCAGCTTTTTTCTGCAAAAATAGTAAAAATTAGAACAGCAAACGAACTTTTTCTTGTTTTTCTGTTCTATTTTTAGCTATTTTAATAAAATAGCTTGGTACGTCAGTCGTATCAGAATTTGAAGAACATATCCAACCTTACCAAACATTTTTACGCCCTGAAGGATAAAAGCTGCCCTCTCATACCTGTAACAATTCATCCGCCATATGAAGAATCACATCGTGAAGTTCTATATTTTCTTTGAAATGTTGTGGCAAAGCATCATACCCTACTACAGTTCCAAGGATATTACCCAAAACGGCACCAGTAGAATCACTATCCCCACCATGATTGACTGCAGCAATGACCGCCTTTTCAAAATCGCCATAATACTTTACTATGCAATATACAGCAATGGCTAAAGTTTCTTCCGCTGTCCAGCCGCCACCAATATTCTCGATGTTTTCCACATCAGACAAGGAGTTATCTGCAAGTTTGATAGCCTTTTCTATCAAACTTTTCAACTCCCCTACATGTATATCATGCTCAGGAAACATGACACGCAATATAGCCAATCCATCATCCACATAGTTTTTAAAATCAGTCAAAGAACTTTCTTCCTTTTCCATCAAATTATAGATGATGTAAGATTCCAAAGCCGATGGCAGAAAACCCAATGGATGCTGATGAGTTATCTCTGAAGCACTCGCAGCCAACTTCATGGCATCCGTGATAGACTATCCATAAAAGACAAAAAAGTATAAATAGTGAATCATATAAATGGTCAAGTGAAATATTATCATTATCTTTGTAGCTAAATTAACAAGTTGGAGTGTCACCATCTGGCAGATGGTGCAAGTATAGCATTGATGAAATAATGGCTCGTGATAAAACAAGTCTTGACATCACTTGGATATTACTATTGAGCCAACTGATGTCGAACATCAAGGAACAGAGCCTGAATATCAGCAAGGCAGTGAATGAGTTGGAAAAATTATTGAGTGGAATAAAAGAAATTTAAGATTTCGTATGCAGCGCATACGAAATTGTATCAAGAAAAGATAAGTATGACAAAATATAATATTAGCATAACACAAGAGGCACAATTTGCTGAAGTCATAGACATTATTCAGCAACATAAAAGCCATGCATCACAAGTGGTAAATAATGAAATTTTGCTTACCGCTTGGTGTGTAGGGAAGTATGTTTCTGAAAAATTGAAAACAGAAGAATGGGGAAGCAAAGTTGTTTGCCAGCTATCAGAATACATTCGCTCAAACCACCCAGAAATCAAAGGTTTTAGCCGAAGTAGCATTTACAACATGGTAATGTTCTACGATGAATATTCGTCGAAAAGCTTTAAAAATGCCGTAGAGAAATATTTAGGTTCTCAAATTGTGCAGCCAGCAATTACACAATTTGACAATAATGTATCGGAACCTTCCAATAACATTATGAAACCAACAATGAACAAACAAATTGTCCAGATGCCATCTGGACAATTCCCAAAGATTCTTTTTCTGACCACATTATCAAATCATTATGACATATTAGGCAGATGTAGAAGTTTTGAGGAACGGCTCTTTTATATACTTTATGCACACAAAGAAAGATTAAGCCATAAAGAACTTCAAAGAGCTATTACAACGCAAACTTATGAAACTTTATTGAGTGACAAGAACAACATGTCAAAGGGGCTTCTGGAAACTTATCCCAATTCGCCCATTATGTTCAAGGACACATACTTCATTGATTTTCTCAATTTACCAAAGAGACATAGTGAAAAAAGACTGAAGAATGGCCTGCTAGAACACATGAAGCTATTCATCTTAGAATTAGGAAAAGACTTCATCTTTATGGACCAGGAGTACTGTTTAAACGTTGGCGCATCATCATTCAAGGCAGACTTGCTGTTTTTTCATCGCGGTCTCCAGGCACTTGTTGCGGTGGAATTGAAGAAAACCAAATTCCATCCTCGAGACCTTGGACAATTAGAGTTTTATTTGGAAGCTCTTGACCGTGACGTGAAACGTTCCAACGAGAACCCTTCTATAGGCATCATCTTATGTCCTGATGCGGACAAGGTTGTTGTTGAATATGCTATGAGTCGCAGTATGAGTCCGACGATGGTGGCGGAATATAAGCGTATCTTAATTCCTCAAGAAAAAATGCAACAACAATTAAAGGAGTTCTGCCAGTTCTTCTTAAAAGAAGATAAATCTTAAAAAAATGAACAAAAAAATGTGCTTTTTGCAGTAAATGCGTTGTTTTTCTATTTTTCGCAACACTACAATTTGGCTTTTTCATAAATACCTGAGCAACAAAAAGTTGCTCAGGATTTTGCCATATCAGTAATTTCGTTTATCCTAGTGTTGCAATAAGAAAACAATATAATTTTAATAACATGTTTAAAGTACAAATAAACCTAAGAAATAGCATCTATCCGCTTTTACGCACGCGAATATTTTTTCTCGAAAAGTATCACTAAGTTTGTTATTTGACAGTTTATGGGATATAGGGTACATAAGTAACCCTTTACACCTTAGCTAAAGTGGTATTTTAGACACATCATATATTTCTTTGAATAATTTCACCAGCATTCCTCTATCTGGTTTGAACATTTTAGCAGGTTTCTTCAAAGGCCTCTTTTCAAAAGAAATAGCATTCTGTATTTGCTGGATAGCTTCTGATAATTGAGTTTCATTACATACTTGAATAAACACTCCACCAGTTGCTGTAGCGATTTCTTTAATATTATCAAGATTCTGACCATGTTCAATAAGCGTATTAATACAATCATGTAATTTTAAGACTATTTAAGTATCTTTACTTTCGAATCTCTGAATTCTTTTCATAAATAATAGTGTTTTCCTACTATAATTGAGGGCTTTCCTGTAGAAGATTAACAATATGCCACAAGCGTAGCAGAAGAGATTCACACAATACCTATAGTTGTACGACTATAGATTTTCCTCAACGCCACCATCTTGCCAGAAAACCACAAGTGTCTGATTATCAATATCTTTCCTATTTTCTTCATATTTACGATATTCTCAAAGAAATAATAAGCGTCTGATAAAACGAGAATCTCAGGCAAGCTAATGTAAAGAAGATTCATTCTTAACAAAGCCACATCACTACATCTTCGGGTAATTCTTGCAAATCACCTACTTCATTTTCCACCCATCAATGGTTCCCGTCTTCGATGAGAAGTTGCAGCCTATCTGATAAATCTTTCTACCATCTGCTGCATAATCCCTGGCATAGCCCATATCCTCTATCTGCTTCAGGGCTTCTTCAGCCGAACCATCTCGCTTGAATTCGAAGATGTAGATATAGTTCTGGGTTTCAACCACACAATCTACCCTACCTTCGCTTTGCTGTTTTTCGATGAAGACCGTGAAACAGCTGATCATTCTCAATACGAGATAGAAGGCGTATTGAAAATAACGCTCCTTCTCGCGCTCATCGTCCTTACGACGCTGGTTATAAGGAATGCTAGCAAAGAAGGAAGTCATCAGATTCTCCAACTGATGGCAATCTCCCTTCGACATCACATGTACTACCTGAATGACCCAGGCATCCGTTGACTTCGCAGGCTTCAGATAACTGGAAGCTACCAACGTCAAGAATCCGCTTCGCACTTCATCATTCGGAAAATCCAGAAGATAGGAATCGGTATCCATATTCCAGCCCTTAATGGTAAGATAACCGCTCTGATAAATCATTGGCAACGGTGCTTCCACATCTGCCTTGTAGTCGATAAAACTACTCGTAGGATAAAACCTGTTCACCATCTCGTTGATGTTCTCATCAAAATGAGACAATAGGCGAACAAGATAGGTTGGCGAACCGGTGCGGAACCAATAATCTGCCAGAATCTTCTTGCTCAAAGCATTCAAGATACTAAAAGGATTATAGATATCAAGCATGTTAGGACTGAAGTGGTAACCATCAAACTTCCTCTTCAGCTTGTATTTCATTCCTTCCTCTGTGGTCTTATATCTCACGGCCATCGCCTTAATTTGCTCATCAAAAGTAGAATACAATTCCTCTTCCGTAATTCCACAAAGTGCCTCGTAATGCTCATCCATACTAATGTCGTTTGGCTGATTGAAACCACTAAACACGCTCACTTGCGAGAACTTGGTGACACCCGTGAGCAAGACAAACTGGAGATTAGCATCGGCAGCCTTGAAGACACTATAGAAACCTTTCAAGACCTCACGATTCCAATCTTCTAACAACCGTTCTTCACCCTTTATTGATGTTTTAATTTGTGTATCAAGCACATCCAATATTGGCTTATCATACTCATCAATTAAAACCACGGCACGAAGTCCTGTTTTCTCATGAGCTGCTTTCAATACATATTCAAAACGACCTCCTAAGGAATCCCTGAAAGGATTTTTACCATATATCATTTCATGCGATGCAACAAAGTTCTCTAATATGACCTCAAGTTCTCCAGGATTAGTGAAATTATTACCATTAAAGTCAAGATGAAACACAGGATATTGCTTCCACTCCTTCTCCAGTTTGTCGATAGCAAGCCCCTTGAACAACTCCTTCTTTCCCTCGAAATAGCACTTCAAAGTAGATACGAGCAACGACTTTCCAAATCGTCGTGGACGACTCAGAAAGTATATTTTACCATTAGTCACTAAGTCATAGACCAATGCCGTCTTATCAAGATAAGCATAACCATTTTCTATGATTTGTTCGAAACTCTGTATTCCGATAGGATATTTCATATTGCTGCCATTTTAAATTCTTTCGGCAAAGTTACAAAAAATAATGATACAAGCAAAGGAATAGCCAGAAAAAAAAGCCTTTTTGTCCTTTTACTTTTTTACCTTTTTACTCTTTTACCTTTAAAAGTTTGATTGTCTGTGTTTTTCCCGTGATGCCTGTTACCACGGCGATTCCATTATCTCGAATCTCCACCTTCTCATATTTGGCATCAACAATCACTTTTCCTTTTAATGTCATAATGCCCCAATGTTGGGGAATCTGTTCAAAGGCGCAATAGGCACCAACAGGTTGCGCTATACGGTGGTAGAGGGGTGGCACGATCACTTTACCATCTATCTTTACACCCCATTTCTTTCCTGCTTGATATAATTCCACATGTCCTGCTTCTGACTTCTCATGCAAAAGAAGCATCTCTTTTGCTTCCATTTCCTTCTTTTACAACATCGCCTCATGATAATATTTCTTGCCAAGGCGAAGTAATGGTCTGATTGTTTTTCACTACCGTCACAAGAGCTTTCGAGAATAATCAAAAGAGTTTTTGACAGCCGCCAAAAACTCTTTTTACGAATGTACTAAAGGTTGGGAGTATCAGTTTCATCCCATAAGCATTGGTAATTACTCTTAAGCAATATACCTTTTACTCTACAATCGCATGATTTCACTCCCCTATTACACGATACAAATAAGTGGCACCCACCTTCTCGCGAACCATCTTCGGAAATTCTCCTTCACAATAACCATCAAGCACTTGGCGAGCATGATAGTCTGCTACGCCCAACAAAAGACGGAAGTTCTTGACCGTTATAAAACCATGTTCCTTGCAATAACTGGTGATAACCTGCCATTCTTGCTCCGGGTCTTGCGCAAAAGCTTTTGTTTTCCAAGGACTACGGCTGCATTTACTATCATACTCTATGAAAAAGTCCTTGTCAAACTCCTTGGTGGTTCGCACCTCAAAACCGGAACATACTACCTCACTGGCAGGTATGCGCTCACCTTCATGATAAACCTTGTGATAATAATTACCATTTTCATCCTTATGTTCCCGTAACTTTAGCTTCGGACGAATGACAAGCATATTTCCTATCTTCACTTCCATACCTTGGGAGAGAGCCAACATCGTCTCGTCCTTGATGGATTCGATGGCTGCCACAAATTGGGCTGGCGTCATCTGATGATGATGCCGCATCCCTTTTGTCATATCCTTGAAATCATAAATATCGCTATAAACGAACTGAGGATGAATCAAATATTCGCCGGTCTCGTCTTTCATCGGAGAACGGTGTTCTATATAATGTATCGAACCTGTTGCTTTTGGCATAGTTATCTTGTACTTTATGATGTTAATATCTACCGAATATTTCCTATCTCTTATATATATAATAGGTAAACATATTCACCATCTTCATGATGCTATGTTTTTATTCGTCATGTGAGTGCAAAGATAGACAAAAAGTTTGAGATTGGAAAAGGAATTAGAGAAAAACATGATAACAATGAAAGACGATGTGCAAAATAACCTAAAACTTTCAGAGGAAATGAATGAAAAGCCAAAAAATATATGTAACTTTGGAGGCAATTTCAGAACAATTCAATCAAATTTACAATGGAAAAACATAATTTTGTGACGATTGCAGACCTTTCCAAGGAGAAACTCATGTATCTCTTGGAAATGGCACAAGAGTTTGAAAAGCATCCTAACAGGGAGCTGTTGAAGGGAAAGGTTGTAGCAACCCTTTTCTTCGAACCATCCACTCGTACCCAACTCAGTTTCCAGACAGCAGCCAACCGCCTTGGCGCACGTGTCATTGGTTTCTCTGATGCCAAGACATCCAGCACGACAAAGGGTGAGACTCTCAAGGATACCATCCTGATGGTAAGCAACTATGCTGACGTCATCGCTATGCGCCACTTCATCGAAGGTGCTGCCATATATGCAAGCGAAGTTGCTCCTGTGCCAATCGTCAATGCCGGAGACGGAGCCCATGAGCACCCATCACAATGCTTGCTCGACCTTTACTCAATCTATAAAACACAAGGTACTTTGGAGAACCTCAATATTTATCTGGTAGGCGACCTGAAGTACGGACGTACAGTTCACTCCCTCATCACGGCCATGCGCCATTTCAATCCTACATTCCACTTTATCGCTCCTAAGGAACTCGCTATGCCACAGGAATATAAGTTGTACTGCCAGCAGCACAACATTAAGTATGTGGAGCACGAAGATTTCAACGAGGATGTCATCGCAGGTGCCGACATTCTCTACATGACACGTGTACAGAAGGAGCGTTTCAGTGATCTGATGGAATACGAAAGAGTAAAGAACGTCTATATCCTCAAACGCGAAATGCTCAGCAAGGCTAAGGAAAACATGAAGATCATGCACCCACTGCCTCGCGTGAATGAAATTGCATACGATGTGGATGACGACCCACATGCATACTACATCCAGCAGGCTCAAAATGGTCTCTATGCACGAGAAGCCATCTTCTGTCACTGCCTCGGCATCACACTCGATGACATCAAGAATGATAAGACCGTGATTGAGTAATGTTTAATGTTTAGTGATTAATGTAATTATGGGAAACAATAAGAATCAACTCGTAGTTGCGGCTATCGAAAACGGTACCGTAATCGACCACATACCAGCCGAGAAGACCTATCAGGTTGTCAACCTGCTCCAGTTGGAAAAGATGGACACTCCTGTCACTATCGGCTACAACTTGCCTTCCAAGAAAATCGGCAAAAAGGGAATCATCAAGGTTGCCAACAAGTATTTCACTGATGAGGAAATCAACCGCCTCTCTGTAGTTGCTCCTAACATCGGTCTGAGTATCATCAAGGACTATGAAATCGTGGAGAAAAAGACCGTGAAGACTCCTGATACACTCAAAGGCATCGTAAAATGCAACAATCCTAAGTGTATCACCAACAATGAGCCTATGGCAACTATCTTTCACACTGTAGATGCTGCACTCGGAATTATCCGCTGCCACTATTGCGATAAAGAGCAACAATTAGGCAAGGTAGAACTTTGTAAGTAACAATTTGAAAGCATTTTTCTTCTTTTTCTTCCATATTATTTGGAGTATTGAAGAAAAATGCTTATTTTTGCATCCGCAATTCATAAATACAGAACTTAACAATAAAAGAGCCAATGGAAAAAGATCAAGAGATTTTCGACCTGATTGAGAGAGAGCATCAGCGTCAGTTGAAAGGTATGGAGCTGATTGCTTCAGAGAATTTCGTAAGTGAAGAAGTGATGAAAGCTATGGGTTCATACTTGACCAACAAGTATGCAGAAGGTCTCCCTGGTAAACGTTACTATGGCGGTTGCCAAGTTGTTGATATCGTAGAGAACCTTGCCATCGAGCGTGTCAAGAAAGTCTTCGGTGCTGAGTATGCCAATGTTCAGCCTCACTCTGGAGCACAGGCTAATGCAGCCGTTTTGCTCGCAGTTCTCAAACCTGGCGATACTTTCATGGGATTGAATCTCGACCACGGTGGTCACCTTTCTCATGGTAGCCACGTCAATACTTCTGGTATTCTCTACAACCCTATCGGTTACAACCTCAACAAAGAGACAGGCCGAGTTGATTACGACGAAATGGAGAAATTGGCTCTTGAGCATAAACCTAAGTTGATCATCGGTGGCGGTAGTGCCTATAGCCGTGAGTGGGATTATGCCCGCATGCGCAAAATTGCTGATGAGGTAGGCGCCTTGCTGATGATTGATATGGCTCACCCTGCTGGTTTGATTGCAGCTGGTCTGTTGGATAATCCATTGAAGTATGCCCACATCGTTACTTCTACTACACACAAGACTCTCCGTGGTCCTCGTGGTGGTATCATCCTGATGGGTAAAGACTTTGATAATCCTTGGGGGCTGACTACCAAGAAGGGAGAGGTAAAGAAGATGAGTATGTTGCTCAACTCTGCCGTATTCCCAGGACAGCAAGGTGGACCTTTGGAGCATGTCATCGCTGCCAAGGCAGTTGCATTCAATGAGAACCTGCAACCATCTTGGAAAGATTATGCACTTCAGGTTAAGAAGAACGCAGCTGTACTTGCAGAAGACCTCATCGGTCGTGGATTCGGTATTGTCAGCGGTGGTACAGACAACCACTCTATGCTTGTCGATCTGCGCTCTAAGTATCCTGACTTGACAGGTAAAGTTGCTGAAAATGCACTTGTTGCAGCAGATATCACTGTCAATAAGAACATGGTTCCATTCGACTCTCGTTCTGCATTCCAGACATCAGGTATCCGTCTCGGAACAGCTGCCATGACTACTCGTGGTGCTAAGGAAGACATGATGCACCTGATTGCTGAACTTATCGAGGAAGTTTTGAATGCCCCAGAGGACGAGAAGGTCATCGCTCGAGTTCGCGAAAAAGTAAATGAGACTATGAAGGACTATCCTCTGTTCGCTTACTAATTCTTCTGATAAACGGAAAGTAAAGGTCCGGAATAGTCCTGATTTTTACATTATTATATAATAGGCTTGTTTTTTAAGTAAAGCAAGCCTATTTTTTGTTGTTTTATATTAAAGCCTGATAGAAATACAAGAAAAAATTGTAAGTTTGCAAAATAAAACAAGTACGGAATATGAAGAAATATATCATAACTCTGATATCACTCTTTGGTTTCTGCATTGCTCAAGCACAGGCACAAACCTTAACTTTCGGTCCACTGCACAGCGCAGATAGTCCGAGAGCAGACTGGTTATTGCCTGGTGACACCATCATGCAAACCGGTCAAAAGATGATTTATCAGGGAAAACCAATGAAGAACGTGAAATATACAGTCAGTTCACCTTCTTGGAATGAAGAACAGAAATCTTTCTCTGAAGAAAAATCCAACTTATCTCCTCTAAGCGGTTTAGATGAAAACAAGGGATTGGAGTACGGCTATGGTCTGCACAAAGGACTGAATGTTTCCTTAGGTGCTTCAGCATTTGCAACTTTCGGAAAAGGCCTGCCTCATAAAGGCGGATTCTCGCAGAATATCAATGCCACTTATCTGGCTCCTCTCTCTAAAGATGGAAAACTCTGGATTGCAGGAGGCGGATATTTCAACAATACTTTCTGGGGAAGCGACAGCTATCGTGACGTTGGACTTTATGCCATCATGGGCTATAAATTCAATGAGCATTGGGAAGCTTATGTATATGGACAACTCAGTATCAGCAACAACTATGATAACTTCTACAATCGCTATGCTGGATATGGCCCCTATGGTTATGGCAGATATGGCGGCTACGGATTAGGCTATTATCCCGGTTTATGGGGAATGGGTGGAACCATGCCTTTCGGATATGGTATGGGAATGCCAGGAGCCAATGTCTTAGGTGCAGGCGTGAAGTACAATGTCAACAAGAATTTCTCCATCGGAATCAATGTGGAGGGTGTATGGTATAATAATAAGGGAATGGATTATTTTGACAGATACAATTATCCGAACCCGAACGAAAACCATTCCAAACAGTAATACCTTAATTCCGCAACACTATAATTTAATATTTTTTATAAGCACCTGAGCAACAAA